>ERZ791682.209-NODE-209-length-47170-cov-2.62965_pt1 | contig 47170 bp, 73 predicted proteins | sample MGYA00509958_ERZ791682 | MGnify/ENA primary metagenome ERZ791682 (study PRJEB30046, sample SAMN00715194) | human gut metagenome | study: EMG produced TPA metagenomics assembly of the A metagenome-wide association study of gut microbiota in type 2...
TTCGATCTAATGTCCGCCCTATAGTCCGGGTCCAGATGTTCTGCTTTGATGCTTCCATTTTTGACCGACGCGCCAATATGATAGGCATCATCCTCAGTCCGGAATTCTTTTGTGAATGCAATCGTGTCGGAATCATCGAACACATAGTCTTTAATCAAATCAGCAATATTGGCTGTAAATTGAGTTCCATCCTGTGTGGTCATAGTCAAAATACCATCTTCTGACAGGGAGAACGATACCGGGATTTTCTCCACGTTCCAGTCGTAGGTGTATGTGGTTCCGTTTAACTCTCGCACAGTCATCAGGCCCTTATCTTTGTCAAACGTAATACCGGCAATCATGGAGTTCGCTGTGGCAATATTCAGCTTCGCAGCTTCCATTTCAATGAGGGCATTATCCACCTCATTCAAGAACACATCCATATGATTCATGTTTGTGGCTCCCAAAGCTGTTGTCATAGCTGGAAGATTTTGCCAATTAATTCTCGCATATTTCTTGTTCGTGTATGCCATCTGATTTTTCCTCCTTTTTAAAAATTTCGCCCGGTTTTCCGGAATCTAAAATATCTGCAATTTCTGCCAATGCCCGAAAATTAGAAGAGCCAGACACCACCAAAGAATTCAGCAGTTGCCCGGCTTTAGCCATTTTCTCATATTCATATGTCAATACTTTCATGTTTGTTCTCCTTTAGAGCATCTATTCTTTGTTTTAAATTTTGAATAGCAGATACCATTATTCCAATATAGTTCTGATATGGGATAGAATAATATCCATCTTTATTTTTACAGTAACAATACTCCGATAAATTGTGTTTATCCGCGACTTCTTTGACTTCCTGAGCTATAAATCCTAAGGCTGGACTATTAAATTTCCGCCACAGAAAAGAAACCGGATTCAGTTCACGTATTACTGATAGCCCAGTTTCTTCCCTTAAAGGAATGATATTGGTTTTAAGCCGTTTGTCTGACTTTCCAAAATAGTATTTCCATATGACGATAGTGAAATCAGACTCTGCCGCTTTAGCATCACCGCAGCTAATTGCTCCTGGAGTCAAATAAGTCACACGAAATGAATCTGCACTTTTTAAATTCGCGGACCGTAAATCCACATCTGTTAAAGTTCCGCCACTAATATTAGGAGATTCAATCTCAGCTCCAGTAATCGTAGTTCCCGATATGGTGGTTCCTGATATGGTGGAACCGTTGATCCTACTTCCGTTTATAGTTCCAGCAAAGCTTCCATTTTTTGCCTGTATTCCATCGCAAGTCAAGGTTCCATCTGCCGCAAGAGAAGATCTGTCTGATTGCCACGAAAAACGGTTACTGGAAAAATGTATACCGCCGCTCTCTTGAGAAATAACAGAGGATATTTGCCCCTTACTCACTTTTAACTCTATTTCTTCAGCATTAACAGCAATAAGGGAGGAAAGAACCCCTTCCGCTTCTGTAGCGCGATTGATTTCTGCGGTAATAGATTTGTCAGTGACTTCTAACTTTGCCATAGTATCTTGTTTGAAATCTTCCAGTACAACGTATACCTTTTCGGCAGTCATATTGGCAGAAACCATTTTATGCTCCGATTGTATTAGCTTCTCATGCAGGGAATTTTTGTTTTCTCTTACTTTATTACCGGAAGAACTTATCCTATCTCTCATGACTTGGCATCCGGTTATAGTGCGATTGATTATATAGGTTTCTACCACATCGTCGCGTGCGAAAATCTGTATCGGATCTCCTATCTCAAGCCACGGCATAAACTGGCAGTCTACGTTTACAGTTCTATAAGCTCTCCTGTTCAACAGCGGAAACAATGAATTTGCTATATTCAGCAATTCTACAGGAGTCTTCCCGTAAGTCAAAAAATTACCTTGAATTATATAAGTATTATATTCTTTGCCTACACTAGCCCCCAGTGTTCCATCTTCAGAATAAATAGATACACCTGTGATACTTTCAACCAGATAATCTTCGTAAGTCATTGGCTGCTTATAAGTAAAAATGCGTTCTACCGAAGAACCGGCAGTGCCCAGTTCGCTTGGATATAAGTTTTCCTCTGGATATAGCGATTCTGAAGGGTACAATCCTGTATGAGGCAGACGAATGTACTTGACTTTTCCGTCATAGTTAATGCTAGCAAAGCATCCATTGATTTCGCAGATAGCACGTAATACTTCAATTCCTGAAATTTTACTCGGATCAATATTCTTTTTTATCTCCATCGAATCAAGCAGCAGATGCGATTCTTCCTGCTCAATTCCAATGTATTGGCAGAACGAGTTCCGAAACATCTTTAGTGTCATGGGGAATGAGAGACCTTGATACCATTCCGAAACATCTTTTTTGAACCACTGCATCCGGTCATAAGCTATGATTTTCAGTCTTCGTCTATCCGATTCGCGCTTTACGGATTGTACGGTATATTTTCCTAAAGGAATTTCGTAGTTCTCAACAAAGAATGACAGGGAAAATTCTTTACCAGAAATATTCTCTAAGACATTTACTACTGCAATTTGCAATTCGGAGCTTTCGCAGGCTCCAAACACTAAATCATCCCCAGAAAACAAGCTCTGCTTTAGTTGCAGAGATTCCGATATGATTCTGTCATTTTCAATCGTAAATCCCTTAAACAATAGTCGAAATTTCTTATGCGTATCACTCTTTTTCAATAATTCTTTTATATTTTCCGGAAAATCAAGCATCGTTCTCCTCCAGTTTCTTTACCTCTTTTTCAAGTGCCTGAATACCGGATGTAAGGATTGGGATAAAATGCAGATAGGGGATACTGTAAAATCCATCCTTTCCTACTTCGTATAATTTCCAATCGAGATTTAAAGAACGCTCAACTTCTTCTACTTCCTGAGCTATAAATCCTATGCCTGGGTTTCCATCATCTCTAAAGTGATAACAGACCGGGTTTAGGCTTTCAATGAGTTTTATAGAATCAGCCTGGCTAATTGTTTTTATGTTTTCTTTTAATCGTCTATCAGACCCTTGTGTAGCCATGCCATATCGTAAATAATCGACATTTACTGTATGGGCATCCATTGACCCTTCACAATCAATCCTTTCAGCCGAAAACACCTTAACCGCTACAGTACCAATTGCCTCTATACTTTTGGCTCTAATTTCACTTCCTATAATTGTGCCACCAGTAATTGTGGTTCCGGAAATTGTACCACCAGTGATGGTATTACCCTCAATCGTGGTTCCTGTTATCGTGCCGCCAGTGATGTTAGAGCCGGTAATCGTACCAGAGAAAGTGCCATTCGTGGCCTTGATATTCTCGCAGGTAAGCAGTCCATTCGCAGTCATTGACGATTTATCGGACTGCCAAGACAATCGGTTGCTTCGTATCGTGACAGCATCTTTTTCTAGGGATATCTGGCTGGAAACGTCACCGGCTGATACCTTTAATTCAATTTTTTCAGCATTTGCCTTGATGCTGGCAGATAACTTCCCTTCCGCTTCTGTAGCGCGATTGACTTCTGCGGTAATCTGATCCGCCATAACACTAATTTTTGAATTCGTATCCTCCTTCAGATTTGAGACTTCCACATACACTTCCTCTACATTCTTGGAAATGATAGCTGTCTTTCCTTCCAGTTGGATAATCTGCTTTTGAATCGAGAATTCTTCTTCCCTATTTTGGCTTCCGGTGGATTCCAGTCTATCTCTCATAGCTTGGCAGCCTGATATCGTACGGCGCATAATAAAACTCTCAATTAAGTCATCCCTAGTAATAAGACGTATGGCATCTCCTACCTCTAACCACGGCATACAGTTGCAATCAACTGACACCGGCCTATAAATACGCCCTTTAATTCGTGGAAGCAAGGATTGAGCAATATTCAAAAGCTCCTGCGATGATTTCCCATATACAAGGAAATTCCCTTCAATGGCATATGGATTCATTCCGCTTCCGACATTCGCTCCTATATCTCCTTTTTCCGCCCGAATTGTTAAGCTGTCAATTCCATTTACCACATAATCTTCATATCTGGCAGGCTGTTTGTATGTGGTAATGGTTTCATATGGCCTATCAAGCTCGCTGGGAAAAAGATTATCATCGGGAAATAGTGTCTCTGACGGATAAAGCCCTGTCTGCTGCAACTGAATGTATTGCATTTTCCCGGAACGGCTAATGTGACCAAATACCCCATTGATTTCGCAGACAGCCTTTAAAATATCAAGCCCTGATATCTGCTCAGTCTGTATTGTTTTGCTGATACTCAGAGAATCCAATAACAGCTCTGTATTCTCCTGCTCGATTCCAATATACTGGCAAAGCGAATCACGCATAGCCTTTACAGTAATCGGGAAAGATAAACTCTCATACCAGACAGATACATCTGTATTGAATCGCTCCATCCTGTCATAGGCCGTAATAAGGCGTTTACGCCTGTCAGATTGCCTTTTAAAGGACTTAACCGTATAAATTCCCAAGGCCATGTTATAACCGCCTATTTCCGCTGATAATACAAATTCCTTGCCGGTAAGATCCTCTATCACATCAGCTACTGTAATCTGGCACTCTGAGCTTTCGCAGGCTCCAAAGGTCAAGTCTTGCTCAGAACACAGAGCCTCGGAAATTTTCAATGATTCGGAAACAATCCGGTCATTTTCAATAATCAGCCACGGTTCTCCATGTTCTGACGGATAAAGACTATCCTCCGGAAAAAGCATCTCTGATGGATAGAGGCTGTCATAATTATCTTCATAAAACGTCAGCTTGAATTTTTTACGCGCCGAGTCGCTATGAAACAGGGCCTTAATATCCTGGGGAATTGAAAGCATCTACCGCACCTCCCCGTATTCAATAAATGCAATTCGTATCTCGTTGTACAGAATATCCTTTATTTCCCTGTAAACCATATAAGGCTCAAAAGAAACATCCGGTACATAAGCTCGCCCAGATTGATAAGCGAACTTGCGTGGATTCCAATACTCAATCTGTACTTCATTGTCTTCCAGAGGAATAATCTCGAATATTTTCTGCAGTTGAGCCAGCCTCAATGGAATGAGGTTGAACTCGATCTTTGTAGCTTTCGCCGGCAGTATGTTGCGATGGAAAATTCCGTCATTATCTGTATAGTCATCAAGGTCAGTTTCCTGATCCGGGGTAACTGTATAAGTGTCTGCCCGGATATATTTTGTTGGAAGCTCGACTCCATTCACTTTCAGGAGCCATCCTTCAAATCCAAACATTTTAAATCCACCTCCTAATTATTTGAGGTCAGCAGCTGTTTTTCAGCCGATAATAAAAAGCACCTACCACAAGGCAAGCGCTTCTTTAAACAATCTTCTACTGTACTATCATATCACATTTTAGGTAGTCATCGGAACTCACTTTTTTTATAACATGTTATGGCAAAGCAGAGTCTTCCGGATATCACCGCTCATAAAATGCTGAATTGTCCAGTCTATATTCTCCCGGTACTCTGTGGAGAAATGGAAGTCAATCAGATCCCGATATGTCTGCACGCTGGTCTCGCCATCGCCGAACCCGTTTAGATACTGCTCGATTACATACATCATGGTTTTATCGTTCAGCCGGGGATGCGGCTGCCCTATCACTTCCCTGTATTTCTCATAATAGGTCTTTACAATCTCAATGGCTTCAGCTGTCTCGAATGCTTCCTTGCTGTATCCATTGCGTTCCATGCAAATCTCAATATGAGTTTTAGTAGCTATCCATTTATCTGGCTCAGCCTTCTTATTTCTTTTAGAAATAGAAGAATTTAACCCCGAAGGGGAAGTCTCTTTTTCTTTAGAAAAAGAATTTAACTCCGTAGGAGAATATAATGGATCACTTAAATATGTATCACTTATATTGTTATACTTATCTCCGACTTTAAATCCATCCCCCTCTGGATTTTTTTCCATACCCCCTATTGATTTTTTTCCATAGGGTTCTTCTTTTTCATCATTTGATTTTTCATTTACAAATTCATCAAGGAATTTTTGAGTAATAACAATTATTCTTTCTTTAATTTCTTTGCTATCTTCCTTATACTCAAAAATTCTTTTTATATATCCAGCTCTTTCAAATTCAAGCATCATCTTCTGAACGGTATTTTCTCTTAGTCCAACAAAATTTGCAAAATGTTTATTAGTAGCATAACATTTATTATTTTTGGACAAACTATAAATTTCTATAAGAATAAACTTTTCATTAGGAGAAAACAGCCCTGATAAATATAATTTTTTTGGAACCCAAATGCCTTTAAAATCTCTGTTTTTTGAAACAACAATCTCTTTTATATTATCACTTTTTCTCATAATCATTCACCTCTCAATATTTATGCTGAAATGCAATTTGGGATTTCATGAAAATCACGAATTATATTTATCCCACTATTAAACATTGTTGGTGAATCATCCGTTTTGCTTTCTCCATTTAATAACGGATTGTTTTCACATATTAATAAGATTTCAAGGACATTTACATTTGCCATATTATTATCAAGATAGTACATTATTTTTCTTATATTTGAACTATCTCTTCTTTCTCTATATGAAGATGGTATTCTTTCTGCCAAATTACAAGACTTGCCTATATAGATGATTTCTTCACTTTCTCCAACAAACGAATACAAACCAGACTTCTTAAACAAGTTATCACAAATAAATAACATTCCTTCAGTTGTTAAATCTCCGCTTGTGATGGTAAATTCATAATCATTTTGTCGAGACTCAATTTCCTTTCTCCACATTATGTTTTCATACTCGCTTTTATATGTATGAATAAAATTATTTACCGTTTCCATCGAATCATTTTTGTCGAAATGAAGAGATATTCCACATGTGTTGGCTATTGCATTTGCAAAATCAAGTTGCCTTATACTGGCTTTTCGGTTTTTGTTATTAAGGTAGGCTGTTTCATTTTCTCTCAAAAATTTTGTTACATCATAAAAGCTACTTCCTTTAGAAAATGAAATTTCAATTCCAAGTGTATCTGCCATAGCGTTTGCATATGCTATTTGTTTATCAGTTGCAATTTTTCTTGATTTTTCGATTGTCATAATAAACTCCTCCTACGATTAAGGAAACCTACGATTATAGTTTACAGCGAACAGGCAGTCGTAGTTCTGCTTTTTGCCCCGTCGGGCTAGTCCGCTGCATAAAGAAAACGCACCTACAGGTAGTGCCAACTTCCGGCATTTCTTCTGTAAGTGCGTTTCTGGTTATATTATATCACATTTTCCTAGTTCAGGACAGCGATTTTTACTCCGAATTGTTCTGCCAGTTTGATAATAAATTCTCGTATCTGTGGGCTGTTTTCGCTAATCATCTGTGAGGATTCATACTCATCCTTCAGAACCATATACAGCCGGAACAAGGAAGTTTGGTTCTGTGGATTTTCCAGTCCAATGTAGTGCTCTATCTTGTCTGGATTTATCATATTGGTTCTGACTGCCTGAAGCGAATACCGTATACCACGCTCTACTGCCCCAGGAGTTGTATTGTACTCTTTCGCAATTACATAGTACATCCATGTCATTTTTACATCCGAATCGGATCTGCCATCTAATATCATGATTGCACTAGAGATATATTTGAAGCCGCAGTATTTAGCCGGGAATCCGATTTCTAATAACTTTTTATTAACAAATTTTTTAGTCATCGAATCACCTCCTGAATGAAGTTACTGCTAATCCCCATTGTTTCCTGCATGTTATCCAGCAATACGCTCAGCATGGAGCCGATTCCGTTCATAGCTGTATCTGCCTCAGAGTCAGAAATTCCTCCCTCAATGGTCGCATAGTGTACGGCCCGGAACATGGACCGTATCCGTTCCACTTCTTCATACAGGTGCTCCAACTTTCCATCAATTAAAACCAGCTGCTTCGTTAAGTCTGCGATTGTCTCACTTGCTAATGTATTCTTATTTTCCATCATTCGTACCTCGTTTCTTTTTATCTATTCTCAGTATTTTACATTACGCAATAAGCGATCATCATTTCCTTCAACACGGTTTCATATACTGGCCGTAAGCTCTTATCTGAAGAAATAACAGTCAGCTTATTGATCGAGTTAAGCTCTGCCTTGGTAATTCCTGGATTCCGCTCTATCGCCCGGCCCCGCGCCCGGGCCACTCGGTCGTCCAGATTGCATTTCCATTTGCTCTTGAGCCGTTCATAGCTTTCTGTCCGCGCAAAAGCATGATTGCTGTTTCTGCCGCATCCCTTATCAAAATTAGGGCTTTCAGCAATTTTGGTAATGCACTTGTTTGCCCAGTTCTGAAAACTTTCCTGGCTGATTTTATCCTGGAATGTATCTACCAACGTCTCAATCTGCTTACCCTGTCGCTCCTGCTCTGCGGCAAGGCGTTTCTGCTCCAAATATGTATTAGCCTGCATATCCCATAACTGTTTAAACATCTGCATTTCTGGCGGAAGTTCTTGAATCGCTATCTGGATTTCTCTTGTGTGGAAATAGTTTTCTACAAGATTATCATAAACTTCCCATGCCTTATCGGTGTTAAGAGATTTTGCATGAAGAAACGTTCCTTTCTCAGTCCAGAGATAGAGAATTTTCGCGTTTTTTAAACCACGGTCAAATTGTCCTTGGTCTAAAAAAATATTCTTTTCCGCACCTTCTAACGCGATATAGTGCTTTCCCTCTGTATACCTCTGCTTATTTCGATTAAAATTTTTTGTAATAGTATCTGTACTAGTGACATAAGCTTCTGCAAGCTGTTGTGTGGTAAGTACACGAATATTGTTATATTCTACAACTTTAGGTTCCTGCATAAAATAAAAAAAACTCCTTTCAAAAAATCTTGAAAAGAAGTCTCCAACATGATATGATAGATTTATCAGAAGGAGACTTCTGGTGTGCGGAGCAGACTAATTCGTTGGTAGCGGTAAGTCTGCCCCTCTTTTTTATTCGCCGATTTCTTCATCAACCTTTTCGCTAAACCACTGTTTCTTTGTGACACCTTTTTCGGAAAGTTTTTTTTCAAGCTTATCAAATTTATCTCTGTCAAGCTCAACACTGAAATTCCTTGTTTTTTTTCTTCTTTCCTTCATGTAATCGGCTCTACTTTCGGGTGCTATAATAATCACCTCCTTGTTACGAGTTACATTATACAATGTTACGAGTAACTTGTCAATGCCCAAAATAAACAAGCCGAGGATTTCTCCCCGGCTTAACCTTATTTCTTATAATTAATATCTTTTGCCAAATCGTCTCGATATTCCTTTATTTCGCTGTCGCTACTATTTTCAAAAAGCAACATTAAGCTCCAAATTCGCGTTCTTATAAGATTTTCGGACGGATTTTCTTCGTTCGCATGGCTCTCGTAATCAATCCTTTCCAAACGCGACGCGGCTTCTGATATGTCATACGTTCCTTCAAGATAGTTATCTAAAATATTGACAACTGCCACTGTATCATTATATAAATCTTCATTAACATCGCTTGGGCGGTGGCTACTTTGAAAAATCTGATATCCAATAAATCCGACAATAGCGATAATAGCAAGTCCTAAATAATATTTTTTTGTAAAACTCATAAATCACTCCACTTTTTTCATTTTTGCAAATCCAATATAGGAAAGAATCATTTCCACAATTACGAACATGAAATATACCGGGAAGAGAACCAGTGCCACTGTATAGAGGATAGCTCCAGTTAAAGCAAATCCACGTTTACGCATAAACAATCCAAGGCCGTTAAAGATAACAGCTAGCGCAGTACAGATAAGATGTGGCATGACTACTACGGTTGCTATTCCAGCTCCAATTTGTTCTGCTGCGTCAGCTGTACCGGATGTAGCTCCGCCCCAATAGGTGAGAGAGTAAAGCATATATGCAACTCCCAAAATAAAGGATATCAACAATGTTTTGCTTAATTTCTGTTTCATTTTTATGTTCCCCTTTTATTTAATTAGAATATTTATCTCTCTGTGCGGTAAGATGTACTTTTACCTCATCATACGCGCCGTAACTATTTAATTCTTCTGTTAAAGAAGCGCCGGCTTTAAGTTCTGCATCAGCATCACATATATATGTGCTGTCTACATAAGATATTTCTCCATCTTTGAAGAATACTGCTGTCACATACGGAAACTCAGCCGTGACTGCACCATTATTAGTAACCTTTACGATGGCTTTTTTATTTCCACGAGTTGTTTCAATAGCTAAATTTTGAGCGACTGGAATGTAAAAATCATCTATTTTTGTTTGAAAGGTGGTTTCAAACTCTGCCACTGATGGCGCATCTAAAAAATAATTTTTAACAAAAATAGTATGTCCGGATGGAATGTCTTGCTCTGAGTTTGTCTCGGCTCCCACAACGTTTCCTACATGATCCTTCGCAGTTTCATTAATATTTAAAGTAATTGTGTGCGGAGAATTATTTGTAATCTCAAAAATGTGGTATGTAGAGCTGTAAGAACCATAAATCCAGTCCGATACTGTTAAAGCCTGTGTCACTGAATCTGCGCTGTAAGTAATATGAGAGCGGCTGACAGTCTCAACTTTTGTTCCATCTGCTCCCACCCGGCTTCCGTCCGGCGCAGTGGTGTTAGCCAGCATATATCCATCTGCGGCAAAGTAATACTGCTTTCCGCCTATTTCCTGCCATTGATTTGCTGGGTATCCGCCGCCATCGTTCTGATACCACCACCGCCCATCAGACTCTTGCTTCCATTCGCCTGCGAACACTGTTGACGATAACGACAAAGCCATAATAGCAACTGACAATAAAATCTTTGTTTTTCTCATAGGTATGCCCCCTTATTTTATTTTCCTCTACCATATCACAGTTTTCGATAAAAAGCCAGTGATGAGGGGCTTGAAAGCAGAAAAAAGAGGCGGTCAACATTTCGCTGGCCGCCCGATGATTTGAAGTGCCGCCGGAGCATACCCGGCTATGAGTCGCACATCTATTCGGAAATCCCGAAGGAATATTCCCTAAAAAATGCAAAAAGGAGCTAGTAAAGCTCCCGGGTCGGCCTACTTTACGGATTCAATAATCCAACCGACTAGCTGTGTTTTCCAGGGCTTCCTAGCTCCAATGCGCTTTTGCTATCATTAAGTTGTGGATAGATGATAGCACACCTTTGACCGGTTTGTCAAATGTCACTTAATCAATTCCAGCCCAGCCAGTCTTGAATGTCCTTTTGGCGAACCGATTCTGTCCCCGGCGGGTGGCATTAAAAACATCATCGTCGGATAAAACAGGTTTATTATAAATTCCTCTAAGAAGCTCATTCTGCTCCTGAAGGAGCTTATTCTGCTGCCGAATGCCATAACTGTACTCTGCCATCTTTGCATCCATCTCCATTTGCATGGTTGATTTAAGCTTATCGAAATTTTGAGAGTTTGGGGCAAAATCAGGCTTAGGAACATCTAAATTCAGTTGTGGAACCTGTACATTAAAACCATTTTCAATTCCATTAGACCATTGCTCTACTAAAGCATAAGTAGAACTCATTTCGTTTTCAAGCCCTTTGTTAAATCCTTCAACGGTGTATCCGCCAAAGCTGCGGAATACCTTAGACGGAGAAGCAATCCCTAAAAAGTCGGTAAACCAGCCAGTGATATTAGATACCCAAGTGCCAATAACCCCTTTTGTACTTCCCTGGTTATCGCGGATTCCACTATTAGTTCCTTCTACTAGTTGCTTACCATCTTCTCTTCCTTCTTCCTTGAGCGGTTCACGTTCCCCAATCACAGTGTTTTTTATTTCAGTAAATAATCCCTTCACAGAAGTTTTTGCTCTGTTTTGATTATCAACCGAATTCATGGATGCTACAATTCCTTCATCTATTACTCCAACACCTAAGCTATTGAATTCTTTCATAAGAGGCTCCCTCTCTGAATCTGATGCTGCTGAAATTTGCCCTAGCAAACTGATTGCGGCTTTTTGTACATCAGAATTTTTTTCAGATAACGAATTTATCATAGCATCCGGAACTTCTATTCCTAAAGAAGAAAAGGCTTGTAATAATTGTTCCGATGAGAGTTCTTTTCCTTGGGAAAGATTGGACAGTAGATCTATGGTTTTCTGTCTCAACTCAGAACTTTTACCAGAAAAACTACTGATTATTTCGTTTGGAAGTTCTATTCCAATTGCACTAAAAGCCGCTTTGAGTACAGGTGCTGATACTTCTACTCCGGATTTGACATCATCAAAAATTTTCTTCACATTTTCTGATGCTACAGATGCTTTTTGAGCAGACTGCTCGTACAGCTCAGCAAAATTAGAGATGCTTTTCCCTGCTGCATCATATGCTGATTGAGCCTCTGATACAGTATTTTTAGCCGCTTCCACTCCTTCTGCCATCTCTGCCACAGCGTCCTGTAACCTCTTTGCTTCAACCCCAAAAATATCTCCTTCAAAAATCCCTTGTGTTCCTGTTTGAGCATAAGTTGGATGTGATTCTAAGTAGGCGCTATATTCTTCATGTGCTTTTCTCAGTTCCTCATATGCCGTTTTCTCTTCTTCCTTAGCATTAGCTAAATTCTGGGATGCTTTCATTTGTTGCACATATGATTCTTCTAATGCTGATAATGCGGCTTTGGATTTAACTAACTCAAGTTGTTTATCAATAGTTTTTTGGATCTCATCTCGGTTGGTTTCCAACAATCCTGTTTCACTATTAAAATACTGTTCCAGTTCTGGATACATATTAACTAAATCAGAACTATATTGCTTCATTTTAGCAACTTCTTCTGCTGTTGGATTTAGTTTATTATAAAGTTCTTCGTATTTTTGAGCCATGTCTTTGGCCATTTGAGCTTGAGCAAGTCCGGTTTCATCATAATCAGCTTTTAGATTTGAAAGCGAGTTTTTTATTGTTTCACTTTTTTTATCTATTTCTTCTAAGCCGTCTAAAAAATCTTTTTTCCAGTTTTCTAATTCCTTATTCTCGGTTAAGCCATCATATAATCCAGCTAAGGCTGCAGCTAATGCTGTTACTGCCGCGAAAGCTGCACCAGCAGGACCAAAAGCTGTATACATTGCAGCTCCGGCTAAACCTGCGCTTGAAACTAACTCTAAAATATTAGTTAATACATCGCCAGTTCCGGTAGCCAAATCTTTCATAGAGTCTTTAACTACAAAAAACTCTCCAAAAGATGCGGCTGCTCCAATTACCAGTTTGTCCATTCCTGTTAAATTGGTTCTAATGTGATCTATCGCGCTTGTAAAGCCTTTGATAGGCGCTCCTATTTCAAATCCAGCTTGTAAGTAAGTCAAAGAGCCTCTTAATGTGTCTATCATTTTAGCTGCCTTTGGCGATACCGCTCGAATAGTCTCTAATGCTGCGCTACTACCAGATAAAGCTTTTCCAAAATTAATAGTCGTCGAAATTCCATCGGATACAGCTTTAATAAAATTTTTGATGTTATTGGATTTTAGTAGTTTTGTAACTCCAACTAATGTAAGCAATGCTGTTTCTAACGGAGCTGTTTCAAACATTCCTTCGTATAGTTTAAACCCAGAATTAATAGCTTTCCAAATGGCTTTTCCAATTTTACTGGCTATTTCAGTGAAATCTATTTTCAGTAGAAATGTTCCAATCTGCGTTCCTATTAAGTTCCAATCTACAGTATTAATTCCGGATATAATTGCGTCCAAAATACCTTTTGACCAGGTATTAATCGTTCCAGCTAATGAAGCAAAATCAAACGTAGCAAAGAAATTATTGATTCCAGAAGCAATAGATTCGCCAAAATTTGACCAGTCAAATGTTTCTCCGAATGATAAGGCGGCATAAATAGCCGTATTCAGCGCGCCTGCTATGGTTTGCCCCGTGGCCCCAAATAATTCTGGGGTAATCAGTCCATTCAAAAACGAAGCCAGCCCCGAACCGAAGTTTCTTGCACTTTCGTACACCTTATTCCAGTCAATGGAGTTCATTGCGTCCGTGAGAACACCACTGATATAATCTCCCAGCTCATACAAGGAATCAATGCTGCTAGTATATTTCTCCCACAAGGATTCCTTTTGTATCCACTTACCACCATCAGCGTCTGCAAGGCCTCCGCCACCAGCTCCACCACCGCCACCAGAACCTCCGGAATCTTTATTGGAAGTCATGTTATTTACTTCATGCCAACCAGCGATATACTTATTTAATTTTTTAGCATTATCGGCTGCACCGCCAGTTGCGTCCTCAATGTCCTGTGCTGCTCCAGCACCAGCTTCAAGGTCTTGTGCCACACCGCCTCCGGTCTGATATTCCCAACCGAAGATTGCTCCCAGCGCGTCAGAAACCACCTGTGCGAAGTTAATGACAGCTCCCATTACGTTGTTTAACGCTTGGATAAAGGGCTTAAAGGCGTTAATGAGAACACCACCGACAATAGAACCTAATTGCTGAAAGCCACCTGCCAAAAGTACAAGCTGATTATGCCAGGAATTTATCGTCCGGAGGAAATCCCCGGATGCTGCCCCAGTATTTGCCAGAACATACTGATAACGAAGCATGGTCTTTTCTGCCTGCGTCATCTTCTGCATATCAGCTTCAAGGCCATTTGCCAACGCCCATGCTTCTACGGTTGCAAAGGATAAATCGAGACCGAAGCGGCGCATAGGTTCGGTTTCTCCCGTAAAGATAGACTGTAAAGCCTTTGCCACACTTTCCTGCGACTCGTTATAGAACGAAGCCATATCTCCGGTTAGTTTGGTAAGCTCAATGGACATCTCAGACATTTTTCCCTGAGCAAATCCCATAGAAACGCCCATTGCCTGGAATCGGCTGGCGATCTGCTTTGCCATGAGTTCCGACATACCGTAATTTTGTAATGCAGAGTCTGCAAACTCATTCATAGTATCAGCCATCTCGCCGAACGTGACATCCACCACGTTCTGAACCTCTGTCAGGTCAGAGGAAATGTCGATTGCTTTTTTGAACCCGCCCATAGCACGAAGAAAAATCCAGTATGTGGCATAGAACTTTCCAATCGCTCCAGCTAAACCAGAAAACCCTTTTGATGATTTTTTAGTTGACGATGGAATCGTACTAAAACTTCCCACTAGTGATCTGCTGGCTGTTCCGGCTCTCCCTCCTGCGGCGGCTAGTTGCGCCAGCGCATTTGTCATCTGAATTACGTTCTGGCTAACGGCTGGGGCTTTCGACAAAACCGACATCATTTCCCGTAGTGCATTTCCAAGAGCAATGATATTGGATTCCGCCGCTTTTGTTGCTGATTTGCTTCCAAGTTTCTGAATGGCTGTTGTGAGCTGGGCAAGGCCGGAAATATCGAAATCTATCTTTAACCCCTTTATTCCGTTCGCAAGCCTCTTTAACGATTGCGTCAATGCCGGGATATTAGTTGCAGCCTGAGTAACTGTTCCTCGTCCAAGCTTTGCGATTCCATTCGCAACATTGGTTATTCCCTTAATGTCAAAATTCAGTAAAGTCAAATTATTAAGGCTTTTCATCAGGCCGTTCATGGCAACTGCAGTAGAACGAACTCCAGCAGCGTCAATTGAGGCAATTTTATTCAAGCCATTAGATACCCTGTTAAAATCCGCTAACTTCACATTAGACGAAAATCCAGCTAACGAAGAGGACATCTCTCTAATACCTTTAGAAATGTACATGAATTTTGCCGTATTCATGCCTCCTAAAGAATTGGACATTTTTTGTAAAGAAATTGATAATTTATCCAGTGCTTTTTCGGCCCCTTTGGAATTAGAACTGATTTCCAACACCAAGGAATCTATTGTATTATCTGCCATTTTCTACCTCCTAACTTTTTGAGGGCAATGACCATTCCCTATGAATAGTCAAAAAAGGGCGAGTAGACTTTGACATCTACTCGCCCTGATTCTTATTAAAACGGTTCTCCATTCTCTGGAGACGCTTTAAAAACTGCATTCTGTACTTGTCTTTCTCTTCCTCCGTCAGTTCCATGCTGTCATCAATAACCGGAGTTTCTTCAAGCGGATTTTTGGGGTATTTTATCTTTTTGCTCATGGATGCCCCGATAGCATATTGATTAAAATACCCTGTCAGCCAAGCATAGTATTCCATCTGCTTTTGCTTCTGCTTTTCACGCTCCCAGAATCGTTCTATCCTTAATCGGATTGCTCTGGGTGTCATATGGAAAAACTCTTTTTCTGTTATTCCGACATCAATGGCCGAAGGAAGTAATTCATCCAGAATTATTTCCCGGAAGCTTTTGCTTCGGCTCGTCTGGTAGCACGATTCGGCTTCGCAGTCTGGTTGAACTGATTCATCATTCCTTCCAGACCGGTCAGTTTGAAAAAACCGTCCTCTCCCATCTGCTCAATGCACATCTGCATGATGCCGAAAAAGTTTCCTGTATCATCTTCCGAATGCTCTTTCAAATACTGGGCAATCAGATGTTTTGCCGTCTGGATATCTGGAACAGATCCATCACCATCCGGATGCACGCCATGATGCTCCATAAGGCCGGCATAAAAAATAGTTAAAGTGGTCTGAGGGATATTGGACAGTTCAGACACGATTCGTTTAATATCCTTGCTATCTCCGGCAATTTGGATTTCTGTCATCAGTCCAGTAAGGCTTGCTGTGCAGTCCGCATATAAGGATGCCTCAATAGAGTACTCCAGCTTATAATCTTTTCCGCCAATCTGTAAAACTTTATACATTTATTTTTCCTCCCGATTTAAAGATTTTAAGGCTCTTCTACACCTGTCGGCTCAACCTTAGTGTCGAGACCAACGTATTCGTCAATTGCGATACTGATTGCACCTGTCAGAAGCTCATTCTGTGCCATTGCCGGTAAAGGAATCTTGCTTCCTGGCTGACCAACAACAAAGAATGCCTTTGTAAGGTTCGGAACAATAACCTGGAACCATGTTCTGAAACCGGATTTAAGCCCTGTTTCTGCCGCTTTCATCATCTTATCAAGTTCTGCGATAACCTCTTCTGTTAAGTTGAACACAGGACCCCACTCTCCACCTGTATCCTGTCTACCAGCAATATATCTGGACTGTAAATCTTCCAGAGCGGAAGCGTCAATCGTTTCTGTTTCCAGTGTAATTTCTGGAATGTCATTACACCTGTGAAGCACCGTAAAGGTTGTAGGCTTCTGTCCTGACACTGTTTCAACTCCATAACTGAGTGTAATTCCAAGGGTTGATAAACCCGGTACGGCTGCTGCCATAATAACTCCTTTCCACCCCAAAACTTTAAGGGGTCAACAGCCACCTGTCTGGTAGCCGGTCAATTCATTTTTAGATTTCTGTTGCTGGTCCTGTTAGCTTATCTGCTGCAGGGCCAGTCGGTACATTTCCGCCAGTTAAGGCCGGGCCTGTGGTTCCAACATCGCAGTTGCAGTTTTCTGCGTCAACTGCCCACTCCGGATGTCCTAAAAGTTCTGCCTTTTTAGTACTGTAATTGTGACAATCATTCGCATTCATTTCACCATGTACTGGACAAATATTCTTCTCGCTCATACTTTTAACTTCCTTTCTTTCCAACAAAAAAACCACCGCCCAATAAGGTACAGTGGTCAGAACTATAATATTTTTAGTCCAAAATCAATTACATTTTTGAACTGTTCGGAATTTCCAAACAGTTGCAATCTAACCCTCATGCAGGGAGATAAAAAGTGGATCACCAACCCTTTCTAATGCTTGGAAATCTTCGCGATCTGATCTGCTCCTGTGCTGGCAAGTCCGCTGACAATTCCAACTGCCAGTGCATTAATCACATCTGTCGCCGGGAAATCTTTGATAACATACATTCCTGCTACTCCTAAGACTGCTCCGGCAACTCCTACGATAACTGGAATCCATTTGTTATCAACTTTTGTTGCCTTGGCAATCATGCCGACAAGATAGCAGATAACGGTAATTCCAACTACGCTTGCTACTCCTGCAAAATCCATGCTCATTCTCCTTTCCTACTCTTCATAAATAATGTCCAGTCCATATGCCTTTGCAGCTTCATGTTCAATACGGCAACCTCTGGCATTTTCCCATCCCTTACAAAAATATGCCGCATGGCATAAGGACATATTTTCAAGTGACTTTGCAAGGAAGCACAGCGGAATCTGAACCACTCCACGCTCCTCCATACTTTCTTTGCTATACCATTCATCTGTAAACAGGGTATTTACAATCTCATAGCCTTTTTCTTGTAATACTTTTATGGCCTTTTCTCTAGTTGCAATAATCTCCTCATCTGTTTTTCCTGCCATTGGCTGGCTTAACATTGCTTTCATTACATTTACCACCTTTCTTTGCATAAAAATAGACACCTGTCTCCAGATGCCCTACTTTCATGCTATTATTATAACGCACTTTTGGTGTCCGTTGGAACTCACTTTTTTGCAAATAAATACCATGTGAGCAAGAAATAAATGACCGATACCACATCATCACATTTTCTGTCCCACTGTAATATTCCAAATTGTTTGTATTCCAGGTAATACCAAACGGCATAAATAGCCGAATTCAAAATAACTGCTTTTACAAATGCAACCATAATCATTCTCCCAAAAGCTGCCCTGTGTAAACCCGGCTATACCGGCTGACTACTCGTTTGATGGTGCTGTCGGAATTTTCCAAAAGCTCCGGGCCATATACACGCCGAAATCCAAGGCCTGTCATGCATTTGTGGCTCACATCATCAATATCATAAACTTCCGACAGTGCCTTAGTTCCTTTCGCAAAGGAATCTACTTGAAAAGATGGCATAGTGGCACATTCATCTCCCTCTAAATCCCAAGCGTTCCCCGGATTTCCCATCATAAAGATTCTGGCATACTTCGTCTTGTTAGAAGCCAGTGTTCCACTTTGGGACATGGAGTAATTTCCTCTGCCCACTTTCTTTTCGATAGCCGTAGACCATCTGGCATATACTTTTGATACAGGATTATCTACTGTTATCAACTTCCAAACACCTCCCTTGCAACCTGCCTTACCGCAAGTACAATAGCCTCTTCTGCATGATACATAGGCATATAAGCCCTGTTTCCGTAGGAATGGTGCTTTTCTCCGTTTTCATCAACGTACCACCAACCGTAGGGAGAAAAGGCATGTGTTTGCCCCGGATATGTACCAACTCCATATTTATCCCCCGCTGGTGTAGGATAACTGTCTGTACCATAGGCAATACCGGCTGAAAATTCAAGAAAAAGAATTTTGTCTCCGGTCAATCGGATTGCTGCACCAATAATATCTCCCCGACTATTGTTTACGATTTCTGTATAATAAGAACCCTTTTCTTCCAACGGAATAGATTCCATTGTAGCTTGCACCACGTCTAATCCGATTTTAGATAATCGGTCAATGAAAATCTGATTCTTCCTTTGCAGTTTACGCTTGTACGCTTCAATTTCTTTAATCGCGTTCTGGATTGAACCCTGAGATAGACTTATACTAATTTTACGTTTCATTACTCCGAACCGCCAATCTTTGCAATTCCATAACGGAATACCTTCCCTTTCTGTGCAGCCAGTATTTTCTTTAATGTGTAATCGGGCGGTGTTACTGGTGTAATTCCATCCTCCGACATAACCAAATTCCCCAAATCATCAATCTGCGGAATCTTATCAACCCAAACAGCCATACCTTCTTCCGGCTTAAAATCCCTATCATAAGAAGTAATATATCTGTCATATGTCGGCACAATTCCGGCAGAAATCTCTTCTGGTGTTCCGGCGGTTGCCGATACAGTAAACCGCTTCATAGTTGGTTTACTGTATTTATGTACTGTGTCAATTCCCTCAATTACTTCCTCGATTTTGGAAAACCACACTTTCTGTTTTAATCTTGATGGACTTCGCATACCATATCTCCTATCAAATAAAAAACACCCAATCGGATGCCTTTTATTGTTATGCATATTTTCTATATTCAGCATTTACTTTTTCTTCTGTAGCGTTAATATATACCATTGTTCTCTTTAACTCTTTATCATACGTTTTATATGATTTTTCGTGGATTAATAGTTTCAAATCCGTGATATGTGAAATTAATCTCCGAATAATAACATCATCCACTACTGTAACTCAGCTACAAGCAAGTTGTATTCTTCCTGAGTGATTCTGTCGTTCATTAAGAATACATCCATTTTCGCTTTTGTACTGTCAATGTAGTCGGAGCTTAAAGCACCTCTTCTTTTCTTTGCTTCAATTGATTTTCTTAACATTTCATAAGTTGTCATAATTCATTCTCCTTTGCTTAAATGAGTCCTAGTTCCAACATTGATACTCTGTAGTCGATGTCAATGTTGAAATCTGTCTGTGTTTCCTCGAAACTTACATTTGTTGTTGGAACGTAATCAAGATACTTCTCTGGATTCGCTCTAATATCATTCAAGTCAACATTTGTTTCTTCTACTACAAATTCATTGTAGTCATATTCAAATGCATCGTAAGGTTTAGAATCCTCATGCTCCTCTATCTTTACTCGTTTTTCGTTCAAGTAGAGATAAACATAATTCATCTTTCCAAATGCTCGAATATCAACTTTTTCCATCTTTTTGTCTGACACGACTTTTTTTCTTTCCACCAGATACCACCTCTTTCGCACTTTTTAGTTTTTTATAAACATCATATTTGTGACAAAATTTATAAGAATCAGCGTGTTTTACAATTCCATAATGAGATATAACTCTTCTCGCTCTCGTTTTGCTGCCAGCATTATATCTGACGAATGTCCTGCGAATTTTCTTCATTGTTCCGCGCCTAACAGTCATATGATCACGATATATTCTGTATCCAGCCATATCAATAAAAGAGCCGTCGATTTTCTGGCAGCTCCATGTTGGCTTAATTTCTAAGCCTTTTTCTTTGCACCTATCAACAATCAAATTCGCAGCCTTAGTAAGTTCCATAGAGTTTTTACCAACAATAAGAATGTCGTCCATGTAAAATGCTTGAAATGATACTGTTTTAATTCTTTTGCCTCTACGTGTTTTCGCCAATGATTCGAGTTCATGGTATATATCGCTCAAATAAAGATTTCCGAGATGTTGTGACAAATATGAGCCAATACTAAGACCATTCTTAAAAGTGTCTATTAATGCCTGAATGAGCCATAGCAGTTTATCGTTTTTCACTCGTTTCCGTAACCATTCCATCAATTTGTCTGTCGGAATTGATTCGTAATATTTTCGAATATCTAACTTGCAGCAATACTTAACGGAATCGTCTTTGATGTGGCTAGCTATTGCTTTCGCGCAATATATCTGCCCTTTGCCTTTTACAGAGGCGCATTGATAATGTCCTAAGCATCTTTCCAGTTCTTTAAGTCCGTTTACTGCGATATAATCATACATCTGTTGCTTGATATCTTGGATTCCAATTTTTCTCCACTTCTGAGAGTTGTCATCAAATTTATCACGATACCAAATCGGTTTTAACTCTAGTTTTTCATTGATGATTTCTTTTTGCAAAACAGTTGCAATTTCTTCATTCGTGCCAATTTCTTCTCTGGTTCTCAATATGTCGTTTCTTGTTTTCTTTTTATTTTTAAAGCAATTATTCACTGATTCTAGGATAAAATCGTAGTCCGTAATATCTACGTTCTTACATTTTTTCTTCAAAGCTATACCTCCGATTCTGTGCATACAGACGTTCATTTTTTACTAGTCTGCGCTTTGTTTCACACAATTTTTCGTCATGCGAGAGGTCGCATCAACGACAGCACCTAAGTGGTTAGTTTAAAACTAGCGAAACACGGTCTAACAATCTGGAGTTTTGTGTATGCATCTGCGACGGCGTAATTCCAGTTCGTCCTGTCAAGCCTGTTCCTGCAATTCAGATAAGCAAGTCCAGCATTCGAGCCATTCCTGAGATTACCGCCAGACCGTGAGCCCTGTATTTATGATTCAAAGGGGGGAACTCCCCCTTGAACCCCCTGTTCAAAGCATAGAATTAATCGGCGACGGCGCAATACCAGCCCGCCCAGCCAAGCCAGTCCCTGCAAAGCAGAAAAGCAAGCCCAGCACTCGAGCCACTCCAGAGACCACCGCCCTGCAAGTATTCTCGTAAGCCACTTGTCGAAGTTCCGTCACTGTAGACTCTATCGCCATAACTCTGTGACGTGGCCAGCTCAGAACTCGGAAACCATGCTCCTTTTTTGATCGTTACATCACCAATCCAGTAATCAGAACCTTTACCATTCGCACTAGCTGGAATGTTTCCGATTTTTTCATAAGTTTCCTTGATTACGCTATCTGATTTCGAATGAGCCACTCCTCGTTTCGCAAAATATACGTCCTTGGAATAATCTGGCTGAAACATCATAGCCACGTCTGATGGAATTTGGTAACGTCCACTAAAAAGCTCAATACCTTGGATTCTGCAAGGGAATTTTCCACTCTTATTATTCAATGATCCGTCATGGTGTCCAAGAACCTTATCTGTAGAACCAGTCCACCAAGGCATAGACGACATCACAATTTCGCACATCACATCTGTTTCTGTCTCGTCTTGCACTGGCATCGTGCTGAATGGTTCGCATTCCAAATATACAGCACTGTTTACTCCGTCTAAATCTTCTACACGAAGAACCTTGACCATATCTCCGTAAGCACCAATCGTTGCAACTCCACGGTCTAGGTTCACGGATTTATCTGATTTCGCTTGTCCATATCCAACAGATACGTAAGCGCCAACCACGATACTTTCAGCTTGTCCTTTTGGGATAGGGAAATAAGTGTTTTTTGATTCAGATTGCACGGAAGCCTTAATTTGGAAGTTATAATTTGTGCACCCATTCATTACAGACTGGATGTTTTTTGTTCCATATTTAATCTGTGAGAAAATCATAGCGAACGTGTTTCGTCTAACAGATGCGCCCCAGTATCCTTTGCCTTTTTTCTGAAAGTTATCAATCATTAAGTTATGGGAGCAAAATCCCAATTCTTTCTTATTCGGAAGAGAATACCACTTTTTGTCACTTCCAACGCTTGCAGTGTATGCAGAAAAGATAAAGTACGGCATGATTGTTCCATCTGCCCTAACTGCTTCTTCCCACGGTCTTAAACCTAACTGATAATTTGGTGAGTCTGAAATAATTAATTCTGCATAATCCCCCATGTCAATCTCGTTGTACCAAAATGTCTGATAGATGTTTCCCACATCAGCATTGTCCTTGTCGTTGTAATCAACATCGCCTTCAAATGCAATCGGGTAGGCGAATCCATCGTCGTAACGCTTGTAGTTACATCTACGCCACTGAAACAGCGGAATATCCGCATAATCATCCCTACCTTGTTCTTTGTCCGTAGATGGTTCGCAAACAAGTCCAACATTATCTCTTGTCTTTTCGCAAGTAGAAGTAGGATTTACGGAAGCCTTCCATTTTTTTACTCCGTAGAGTTTACCTGTATTTGTTGCTTTTAGCAGACTTACGTCATGTGCTATCTCCGTTAAATCTTCCTTTAGCGTAGTTATCTTATCTCCCACAACTTTTGCATCAGCCGCTTCTCCGGACTTCGTTAAAGTAGTATCTGTTTTTACACCACCATCTTGTGTATCTGATAGAATTACATTTCCATCTTCTCCGACTACAAGGAATTTTCCTGAGTTTTCTGAACCTTGATTTTTTTGTAATTATAGATTTTTTGCATTTTCCTTTGTAAGCAACAAAGACAAGTCAAAAGTCGGGCCAAGTGAATCCCACAAAACACCATTCCAGACAACGTTTGTACCGGATTCACCATAAATTGATTTTTGCTCAATATTATAAACGGCACCCAATTTTGGAGATACCGGAAGCAAATCAGCTGTAGTTACACTTCCAGCATAAAAAAGAGGAGTCCCTAAACTAGAAACATCCCCACTTATTTTTTTTATTTTCCTATTAAGAACCGCATATACCTTTTTTGCTGTTAATCCCATATAATCACCGCCTTATAATTTATACCAAGTATCTGTTGGCTTGTGATACTCATACAGTTCGGACGTATCCAGTGTTAATGCGCTACTGCCACTGTCAACATAATGTGGTAATTTAGATATGTCTTTTGATAGTCCCTCATAATCTCTTTTCATTCCGACCGCATCCACCGCAACAAAACTTCCCAAGTCCCAGATTTCGTCGCCAGGCTTATAAAGTACGCCGTCTACAATCATATTTTTATCTGCTTTCATTTTTATGCCACCAACCTTTCCAATTCATACGGAACTGTAAATATTGCTTTTCCGCCCAAAACTTTATATGCCGTTTCGTAAACCATACGTCCATAGTCTGCCAGAATATTGCATATTTCCTCCTCCATAGGTATACGGAACTCCGGAAAACAATACATGTGTATCTTCTCTATGATTTTATATTCCCATAAGACAACATGAGTTATTTCATGTATAAGCACACGTAATAAAAAATCTCCATAAATTTCTTCCGAAACAAAGATACAATGTTCTTTAGGGTCTGTTGTTGCAACCGTTAAATTCCCAGTTCTATCCCATAGATACGCGCTGTTTGGAGGAACTGTGATAACTCTCCATATGGAATTATTGATTGCAAACCGCTTCAACATTTAAACCACCACCTTACAAAATGTCCAACTCCTGAAATACCTTAAACATCTTCGGGGACTGAATAGCAATCCAATCCACCATTGTTTCTTCAATTCCAATCGGCTTATGCTCAAAATTATGTTCCAAACCAGATTCCGCCATAAAGGCATGAACAAGCTCATGGCGCAAAACTTCTTTCTGGTATCGTTCAAGATTCCCTTTTGCATCAGGTTGTCCTTTGCTCTTTTCCATGTTATCTACAACGATTTCTTTTTCGGAAGAATCTGCGTATCCGTCAATTCCATTTAATGCCGGATATTCTTCTTCGCTTCCAAATTTGATTGTCCATTCTGTACCTAGAATGTTTACTTTGCAATCCTGCATATATCCCTCCAAAATTTCTATATAGAAAAGAGCCTACTGTAAAAACAGCAAGCCCTTTTTCTATTACTGAATCTTCTGCATCATCTTCTGAAGTTTAAGCTGATATTTCTGCTTATCTTCTGGCGTCATGTCTTTTACCATATCAATAGTAATGGATTCCATATCATCGAAAACTTCCCCTATCTTCTCGCGCATCTCTTTCTGATGTTCAGGAGATTTGGTTTCGGTATAATGGCGTCTGGCTTTCCGGTAATCATCATAGCTTTCTCCATATCTGGAACCGCCACGGTTTCCTTCGGAATATCCGTAACTGCCGGAGTTATTCCCCTGTCCACCAGAATTTCCATAGTTGCCGGAATTACCGGAGTTTCCATAGTTCCCAGAACGTCCACCTCTACCTTCAGAATAACCCATACGGTAATCTTCTGACATCATACCTTCATATTCGTCATACATACCATCCATAAAAGGCGGCATCATATGAACGTACGGCGTATACCCTGCGGAACGCCCTCTTCCCGGTCTGTGAACAAATCTTCCCTTGGAATCTCTGCCGCGATATCCCATGCGATAGTCCATATCTCCATACTTTTCTTCTTCGTCCATTACTTCAATAAGTCTCATGTCTTTATCGTAGCAAACGATATCTTTTGCAATGTCAACCCACTCGCCAAGCTCCTTGGCTTCTTCATAACTTACGTTATCAATCCCTCTGGCTTCGACTTTGGATTTCACACATTCCATGATCTTCTCTGCGAACTTATGCATAATACTACTTATCCCCCTTTCTTACTACTGCCGCCGCTGGTCCTGGTGCAGGAGTTGGCGTTGGTGCTGTACCGTTAATAGCAGTTAATCTATTATCCGGTGTGCAGTACGGTTTACCAAGCATCCTAAATACACCGCCTGTTGCGTTTGTAGATACCACAACACTATATTTTGTACGAGTTCTGATACCACATGCCGTTACCTGCTGACATCCAGCTTTTGTAAGGGGATATTGCTCTGTTCCACCAGAGATTTCAATAACTACCGGTGCAACGATTGTTGTTTCATCCGGGATTCTCTGTGCGACAACGATACAATATTTGCATCCATCCTGATAACTTCCAGCCGGAATTGTAATGACCAGATTACCTCCGGTAAATGCTACGGATTCGGACAGAATTAATTTATCACACATCTTACATACATTATTACAAGCCATATTTTCTACCTCTCAATCAAATAAGAGGTGAGCCGTAACCCACCTCTTAGAAATTAGTCAACCTCTAACGGTGAATTACTTAGCAGCAACCGCCGCAGCTCTGATTGTAGCCATAGTTTACGCCAAGCGGGTTTCCATAGCAGCAATTCGGGTTAGGAACCACATAAGCCGGAATCGGACAATCATTTCCGGTTCTACGGATGATCTCCGCTGTATTAGCAGTCATAGCCGCCTGCAGAACTGCATTCTGGTTAGCCTGAGAAGCTGCCAGCTTGAGATTCTGGTTCTCTGCCTGTAAGGTAGCCAGCTTATCCTGAGTTAAGAAGTCAAGGATGGCTCTTGTATTGCTGTTGTTGTTTTCCAGAATATCTCTGGTCGTGTTCTGAATTGTATTTCTGGTATCGCAAGCCTGTGTAGCCATGTCATACCGAACCTGTGAAATTGCTTCACGGTTATCGCAGCAGCACTGAGCTAACTGTGCTTGTAAAGCATTGAATCCCTGGTTTACTCCGTTAAAACCGTTACAAAGCTGTAACTGGTTTGCAGAAAATCCATTGGTAATTGCACTGTTCAGAGCATAGGTGCTATCGCAAATGCCCTGGGTAATGCCAGCAAGGGAACGCTCGATACCATTTAGGGCAAAACCTTCATTAATATCGGAACGTGTTGCCAGTCCTTGTAAGCCCGGATTGTTTGCTCCACCACCGAAGCCACCGCCGAAACCGCCAAAGCCCCAGCCACCGAAGATTCCGAATATGAGCAAGATCCAGATCCAGCCCCATCCGTCTCCGCCGAATCCATCATTGTTACGGTTATTAGCGCCACCAGTAGCAGCGGCAATATCCGCCAAACTATAACCAGTAGAATTCATCATATATTTTAGTCTCCAATCTTTATATTTACAAATCGGAGACATCCCGGGCTGACTCCAAAATTGTAGCGTTTTTAATCACTCAATTTTGAGGAGATGGCTTATGCGCCATATTTATTTCATTCCAAACTGCCCTTTAATTTGGTTAAAGGCTTCGTCTGGGTTGATTCCCTTTTCAGAGCAAAGGTTTCTTGCCAGTTTTTCCAATCCGGCATTATCGCCTTTTTCCATCATCTGTAAAGCGTTACTCATTACAGGATTGTTGCCTGCTTGTTGCTTCATCATATTCATAATCATTTGCCGCGAATTGCCGCCATTTTTCATCATTTGCATAATCTGCAGAGGGTTCATCATTTCTGGCTACCTCCCTTCGATGTCTTGGAATCTTCTGATGTTTCTGCCATTTGTGTTGGGAACATATCCTTGATTCCAGAAATTTCAGTCATTAAATCCTGTTTCAGCTGTCCTAAAAGAGTATTGAGTACATCCGCATCAACCATCTGCTTTGGTTGTTCCTGCATACCGTCCTGAGATAGCTGGTAGGTAAGGATTTTGCTTGTGCCATCCGGCTGAAGCTGTTTTCTGTATACTTCTGTTCCATCGACTTTGGGATACCATGTGGGATTTCCAGATAAATCTACATCCTTTCCTTTTACTTCGTCCAAACTTCCAACCATCTGGCCGTTTAATACAGCTGGTTGCTGTTGCTGAACCATAGGTTGACTGTATGGAATCGTTTGATTATACTGATTCTGAAGCTGTGCTAATCTATCCTGATACGGTACTGTAGGCTGCTGTGGATAGCCATACTGATTATTTCCATAGCCATAATTTTGAAATGTTGGATAAGGTTGCATATCGTGTCCTCCCTTGCTTTTCTATCTTAATTATAAGATAGAAACTTGGATTTCAACAGGACAGATATTAGCCTATATATGGACAGCTACCCATATTCTTCCATACAAACCTTAATAATTTTCTGTTTTATCCTCTTATTGATTCTATAAGCAGTTTTAGCACTTACATTCATTTTTTCTGCCGATTCTTCTAATGTATAATCTTTACTCCTTAACAAAAAAAGTGTTTCTTCATCAGGTGTAAAATTTGCCCTTTGAAGAAACACTTCTATCTCCGATTGTGTGAAATTACACACCTTTATTTGCTTACTTCTATTCATTCCACCTTCCCTCCCATCCAGTGGAATTATATTCCTACATCGGCAATATGCCGTTCATGATAAAACCGATTAATGCGCCAATAATTCCAGTTAATACACTGGCTGCAATCGTTTCATAACGCTTGGCTGGTGTTTGCATCAGAGTTTTTACATCTCCTCCGATTTCGTCTAACTGTTCTCGGATATGCTTCCGGTCAGCCTGAGATTCAACCATCTTCTCTTTATTTTCTTCAATTCGATTAAAAAATTTTTCATGATCTGAAGAATTTTTTTCTTTAAGAGCATCTAATTCATTTTTTAGGGCACTTATTCTCTGCTCGTTAATGCAACCATTTTCACATCCCATAAAGATTATACCTTTCAATTATTCTCCCTTAAAAGACTCGTTTCTCCCCTCCACCTCACGAAACGTCCCTGCATTCAGCCGGGAGGAACTGAATACGCACCGTCTTTTTAAACAATTTTGGCCATTGGGATAATTCCATGCAAGTAACTGGAAGGAGTCCCAGAACTGTCATATGATACGCTTGTGCCATTCTCAGACCATGAAACTGTCCCTTCTCTTCCTTGCTTATCATAATGATATTGAGCAATTTTTCTTATTTTGCTCTTATATCTTTTCAATGCCCGCTCCCGCATGGATAATTCCTCTTTATCAGAAGAAAATCCATACGGATACATTTCCGACACAACCTCATCTGTCGCATCAGACAGAAGCATAAGCAGGAAAGAATCCTGCTCCGGGCAATAATCGTCTCCAATGTATTCAATTAGTTCTCGAAGCAGTTCTTCCATGTTTTATCTCCTTAGCTGGTTTTTCTTGGGCGGCCTTTTTTGACAGGCTCAGTCTCCAATGTAATATCGGAATCAGAAAAAGGAAGAGTTGAAGTTTCCTTTACCTGTTCCGGAACATCTGTTCCTGCCGGATAATATTCTCCATTTGATTTAACTACATGATCGTACACCATAAGAGCAATCCCCCTTTAGGCAACCTTCATAACGTATACACTGTCCATTCCCTCGTAAGACGGAAGTACAATCTGAGAAGCTGTTGTAGAGTACTGTACTGGCGGGCCATACGTAGTCTGAACTGCAACTGCCACGCCAGTGTCAAGAATGGAAACATCAACCTTCGGATCTCCGAGCAGTGTTCTTTCCTCTGGTGTTACACCATACCATGTATTTCCGAGGATTCCTGCGCCGATGACAGAAACATAGTCGTCCGGGAAGAATCCCTTCTGCTTGCCATCATAGTCAACGAATTTCTTATCATTGATAATTGGTGTCAGGCCAGTTTTACGTTTGAACAGCTCCTTAACCATCTCGGTATCAACAAAGTCTACAGGTTTTCCAGTAGTCGTAATGAAGACATTTCTAATCTGGGAAGATTCGACCAGATAGTTAAGTGTCTTACTTGTCATCATGGCGTATGTAGCAATTACGCCAACATCCGCAAGTGACTCTTTGGCTTTCTGAATATCGTTAAGCGGTTTTGCTGTTTCCGGCTTGCTCCACTTATCATTCTCAGTTGTAATGGCCATGTAGTTGGTTTTTTTCCAGCTTCCATCAGAGTCGTAATTATAGCTGTACAGAGTGTTGTCAGCCATGCCGATGGTAAGTTTCATATCTCCCTCAAGCGGAGCCAGAAGATTCATCCTCATGCGCTCAACAGAAATCTCTGCACCAGTAATCAGCTCATCAGCATCATTGTAAATGTTTTCAAGGACCTCATTTAAGTATGGATCATTGGATTCCTGCGCTCTCTGAATTTCTGCTAAATCCTGCTCCTTAATTGTCATCGACTCACGGAAGAATGGCATCTCCTGTGTGATGGACTCAAATCCCTTTCTCGGTCTGATGGTAGCCAGAGAATCAAGTGCGGATGGCTTTAACGCAATGCCAAGCCCCTTGTGAGCCTTAATTAATTTGAGGTCAATGCCCATTTTCTTCTTATTTGGAAAAAAAGCCTGTCCAACATACGGCATACGATTACTCACGTTGGAAGTCTGTCTATATGCTACTGCCTCAGCAGAAAATAAATCTGTAAATCTCATTCTATCAATCCTTTCTACCCCTTAGCTGTTCGGGGTTAGCAATTTTAAAAAATCGGAAATTGTTTTTTAAGCTCCGGCAGACGCCAGAATCACAGGTTCCTCAAATACGATACGGCATCCGGCTAAGTTTAAAGCCTTCACTAAATCGCCATCGTAGTTGACGTTGCAATTTGCCTTTGCCCGTGTTGTATGTACATAGGCCTGCTTCAGAACTGCAGTCTGTGGTCTGTCCTCATACACGTCGTGAAGCAGAATTCCGTAAGCATTCGTCCACGGAGTAGTTGTAACCGGTTTTCCATCCTTGTCTACCGGAGTGCCAGCCTTCACAACCTTTAAACCATTTGCATCTTTTGTTTCAACATCGGAAAAATCCACAGTGTTTGCCACTGCCTGGAATTCCTTCCTGTTAAGAATCTCTTCCTCTGCGCTAACCTTCAGAGTGTCAACTCTCATATCTCCTCTTGCCATTATTCATTCCTCCTACAGATAATTTTTAAGAATATCCTGATTTACTGTTCTCACACCTCCGGCAAGCTCTTTGGCTTTTCGAACTGCCAGTGATTCTCCGGCTCCGTCCCCGTTTCCAGCTTTAATGCTAGGATTGCTCTTAATGAGAGCCTCCACGGAATCTTCACCGGCTTTTTTAATAGTTGCTTTTACGAATTTATCTAGTGCAGAAAAGAACTTATCTGGTTCTGCGATCTCTCCGGTCAGGCCTGCCAGTTCTGTGGCCGATGTTTCATCCATTCCAACGCCCATGAACCGTTTGCTGTAGTCCATAAGACGGAATTTTGTTTCAAGTTCCTGAATTTTAGCGTCCTTAGCCGCCTCTGCCTCTGCTTTAGCTGCTTCTTCCTGCTCGTTGGCTGTCATTTTTGCACGAAGTTGTTTTTTGAAGTTTGCCGCTTCACTGGATGCGCTGTCTTTTTCGTTCTGAAGTCTGGCACTCTTGGCTCTTTCTTCGGCAAGCTGAGCTAAAAGCTCTTCTACAGAAGGATTCTCTCCACCATCTTCTGCGCCGGCATCTGGCTCTGTGTTCTCTCCGCTATCTGCTCCAGATTCCGCGAATAACTGTAAATTCATCGGAAACTTATTTGTCTTCCCAAAGTGATTGTTCATATACTTCATGTTCTTTTCTACCTTTCTGCTCGTTATAGTCTTTCTCTGACTTTTAAATTTGCTCTGTTTTACGTCATTTCTCTTGACGTTGCTCCGATTAACGTCTCTTCTCCAGACATATAAAAAGCACCTAGTTTCCTAAGTGCCACTTAACTAAAAATATCGAATTGTGCAGCGGCAGTTGACTATCTCAGAACTGCTCGCTCCTAAAGAAGTATCTTTTGGATATTGCATAAGTGAATCTCCAACAAAGAACGGCTCCTCAATCGGTTTTACGGTTCTTCCGACCTGTAAATGAGTCTCCCTCTCTTTTTTATCCCTGATATCCATCCACTGCTTTCTGGTTTTCCCAGTTTTGACTGCATCTGAAAAATCCTGATGATTCCAACAGGTCAATGATTCATTTTCAGCCATAAAAATAGCCCTGTCAGATGAATAGTAGTATGCATCATCCGCATGAGCTTTCGTTGAATCTATTATGTTGTAAGAAAAATTCTTGATATATTGCTTGATATAATTATCAGCAGTGATGGTTCCGCTGATAGCTCTTAGGTATCCGGATTCAAATTCTTTCCTCGCACGTTCGTAATTCACGGAATTATATTGAACCATCGTAAATAATAAAACCAGTGTAAAAAGAAATCGTTCTTCCAGCTTTTCTGCCAGTGCAATTCGTTTCTTTATTTCAGATTCCGTTAAGTCCATTTCTCCGAAATAGGTTTCATATGGCTCACTTCTTTTTTGCCCTACCATAGCATTCAGTTCATCAAAACTTCTTATTCCAGTAATCATTTTATACCGCCTGTTTACTGTTTTCAGTATTCATGCCGTCTAAGATAGGACTGTTTTGAACCTGGTCAGAACTATCAGCCGAAATCCGTGTATCAGCTGACGATGTTTCAGAAATTTTAGACTTTTGAATCGCCTCAAACGTATCCTTTGAATCAATCCATGCCTGAACCGGATCAGGGAATATCTCTGACTGCTTAAATAAGTGCTGTCCGCTAACTCCGATGTTTGCCAACTGGACAAGGAAATTAGCCTTGTTTATCAGGTCATAATTTCTTCTTCGGCTGAAATGGAAATCGCAATCGCTATTATGGACTTTTCTGATCGGGTTATCAGCTGGAAGCACCCTTGACGGAATGGTTTTAATTGCTTTTAGAATAAGGCCGAGTTCTTTCCGTTTGCCTCTCTCTGTCATTTGTTGCTCTTGAGACGCATCCAGTTCAGCAGCACTCCACCCAGAAGACATATCTGTCGCAGTTCCTGTAGAGCCACCGCCAGAGCTCTCATACTGAATTGGCACATAGCAATCCTGGAGAATGGTTGTCCTTTGATAGCTTATTGCATTTAAAGTACTTACCCCATCAAACGTGCTGGACAATGGAGCAATCTTAGCAACCTTTCCATCAGAGCTGTATGTGAGAATCCAGTCTCCGGATTTTGGTTTTAACGGATTTCCGTTCTCATCTTCTTTGAAATCAATGTTGTCGCCCCACCAGAGTTCCTGTGTGCGCTGGCTAACATCATTTGCAAAATCGGATTCCAGAATATTTAGCGCATCAATCTCTTGAATCTTCCGCTCGAAGCAGCCCGTGCGATCAACCGACCGCTCATATTCTACAATCGGAATCTCTCCTAAAATATTAGCCGAATGGTTTTTTATTTCCCCTGATTCGATTTCAAACCGTTCTGTATCTGTGAAGCAGGTGAAATAATTTTTTCCAGAACGTTTTGCATAGGATACTCCCATCATTTCTTTTTGCCCCGGGCCATTCTGATATACCATAAAGGCAAATCTGGAATCCAATGTGTAAATATTTACAAGCGATTCTGGAACTTCTTTTACTTCTTTTGGGAATGATTTAGGTTCAATCATTCTATGCCCGATTCCGCAAATTTCAATAAACTCTGCCATTCGCTGATCCTTGAATGAAATATCCTCTCCATTCTTGAGCATTTCATTCAGACCAGAAATACCAGAATCATCTGTATTTTCATCCGTATTATGAATTTCCTTATTTCCTCTCTGCACCAAAAGAATTGGATTTCCCCAGTTATATCCTTTCTTGAACTTTTTAATGTAGTTCGGCAAGCTGGAATTCACTTGGATATCAATATCAGGTCTGACTTTTTTTACCCGCTGTAAAGGCTGTTCTCCGCGCTCATAATCTATGAGATATTGTATTTCTAATACGTTCTGCCTATGTTTTGCGTAGGCCTTCTGCAATACATCGACAACATTATTCTTATTTATCGTATCAGCATCTGTATAAATCCTCTGCCTACCAAGCAGACGCATATTCTCACCACCTTATTTCCGCACTACATACTTTCCGCTGAAAGTTAATCCGGAACCACATTTTCTGTCTTTATAAAATGTCGGAATGTCAACCCAGATTTTCTCAGCTTTAGACTCTTTCTGCTTCAATTTATCCATATCTTCTCCTAAAAAATAAAAGCACCTGGATTTCTCCAAGTGCTTCATTTTATTCTTTCACAATACTATTATACAATAGAATAACGTCCCCTAGGAACTCACTTTTTACCGTTTTTGGCTCAAAAGGTAGAAAAAATACCGTCTTCTGTCAAGAAAAGAAGCTTCACTCATGGGGATTTTAGATATATCCCTAAGATACCAGAACGGCTGCTCATAACAGGCTGATTTGATTATGTATTCCCACATTTCTGGAGATGCTTCTTTTGCTGTATCTTCAATCATCTTAATTTTTTTTGAAACATTTACCCGTTTAATAGCTAAATCACAGGTTTCATCATTGATAGCATTTGTTTGTGAATACGGCATGCCATCTATACATTGCGATTTTATCTCAGGTTTAAGTTCCTCTAACTCTTCCTTCCATTCCGGATACTGCTCGCAGAAGCCGCAGAGTTCCTTATACCGCTTGGCTGATATCCCATATTTTTGTAATGATAAAGCTCTCTTTTTCAATGTTCTACCTCCTAATAGGGACTTTTTATGATTCTGGATTCTTTTCTTCCAAACATATCTTGCACGTACTCCGCCAACATACTGAGTGAATCTATTCCGTCATCATGAGGCACTTTTGCTTTTGTTGTATAGCTGCAAACATTCCCCATAAACAATCCATAATCAGATTTCGGCGTGTAAAGACTTGGTTCTAAAAAGAGGCAATGTTTTTTGATCCAGTCTGCATTAACCAGTATTTTGGTTTCTTTATTCGCTGTAGTATATTTCGTTTCAATACTTGTTCTACATTTTCCCTTAACCATTTTTTCGATATTGTCTGCAATACGTCCTCCGGCTTGATTCGACTCAAACCTCATCTTATGAGGGTTATGCTCAATAATTATGTCCGCTGTTTTCCTGTCTAAGGTATCGTAATCTGTATTGTCATCAAACACTACTGCCGGAATATAAAAATCTTCTCCAAACTGATAGGCAATCGGCAATGATTCAAAGTCTGTTCCCTTATCTTTGGTATCACACACGCCCCATATAGCATCTGGTTCTCTATTCGGGAAAATATTAAACTGCACTTGTTTCTCTGGAACTTGGTCTTTTGAAAAGAAAAATCTTCTCAGCTCAGAAGCCGGTAAAAGCAATCCTTCTCGTTCGATTGGCTGCTGCTGATACAGGCAGTTAAAAGAAATATCATCCATAGATTCTTTTGCGTCCATAAAGTATTTCTTAGAGAATCCGTTTACAGTAAACATAAAATTGCTTTCTCCGTTTTCGTCTAAAGCTGGAATTGCTATGAATTTAGCTTTTGGATTTCCTTCATAAAGTTGCTGCAGCTTACCGATGGGATCGTGTACCGACCACCTAGTCGCTATATAAATTTCTTTGCATCCCTCTAATCTTCTGGAACGTAAATCGTTGACAACCTTTGTCCAAAGGGTTTCTAATCGGTTTTTGTTCAATGCCTCTTCGATACCAGACACAAGGTCATCAGCTGTAAGAAATCTATTACATCGGGTAGCACCTGTAAGAGAACCGTCTATAGACCGGAATGTCCACGTCTTAAATCGTCCATTTCTTTCAAGGTTTACAGTTGTTTCTTTCGCATTGGTATTGGTAAGCTGTACTGTTGGGAAAATTTCATGCCATGTATATTCCACCGGATCATTGATAATCTCAAGTACCCCATCGTAAAGGGAACGGGTCAAAATGCTACTATGTGCTGATGAAAGGTTGAAATCGTTCGGAAACCACCCGCCGACAAGTGAAAGAAAAAAATCTTCAAGTGTGGATTTTCCGCATCCGGGCGGGACACTCAAGCCAAATATATCCAATTCATCATCCATTAAATCTTGCAAGTTCTGTATAATTTGATGTTTTACGAACACTTCCCGTCTCGGCTCATAAAACCGTTCTTTGGGAAGTCTGTTCTTCTCCAAATAAAGCAATCCGCTGTCCACCTGATAGTTTTGTGCTTCTAACAACAAATACTTCCAGTACAAATCATCAAATTCCCCGCTCCCTGTCTGAGCTGCCATATATCCCGCCATCTCATGAGCGTACTTACTGATTTTCATAGCGTAGTCCCGGACTTCTTTGTTTTCCGAGAAAGTGAAGTCCTCTCTCATATTCAGAAGCAGATCCAGACAGTCCCGCTGGTTGACCTTGTTCTTCAATCCGTCATTTATAATTTGTTGGAACAGTCCTCTGTACCATTCCATACTTCCTTCAAGCATTAAAAAAGAGCCTCCTTCCCCTTTTTATTTAGGAAAGTCCGGCTCTTGATTTCGGCTCTTGCGACTTTGATGTTTATTATTTTATTTCCTCTCAACTTGTAAGAAATCCTTACAGGTTGAATCACTCACATATAATGTTCCGTCTGAATTAAATCTAGGTGTAACACCTTCAGGTGTTGAAATATACCACACACCAGTTTCTTCATCTTTAAAGGTATATACAAACTTTGAACCGAAATTAATTAGGATGCTGTAATCAGTTTTATGTTCATTTTTAATGCGATTTCCACCTTTTTGGCATCCAGTCAATCCAAAAGTAAAAATAAATACCACTGCAATAATCAACGGTAACTTCCAGTTTTTCATGGTCTATTCCTTCACTTTCTTCATTTCTGGCAATGGTTCATTGCTCACTCTCAAAGGCTTCCTTGAATCCACACTCCAATCATTTCTGTTCTCGCTATCTTTCCATAACTGATGCCGGATAACTTGCCAGATGTCCTCTGCAATCAGCTGTTCTTCTGACTTTGGATTTCTCTGATTCTCCCAAATAATTCGTCCGGCACACTCAAAAACTTTCCGAACCGCCTCACGTTCTATAATATATCGCTCAAAAATATTCGCGTGGTTCGTATTATGAGGTGAAAGGTCAATGTCTTTCATGACTAACGAATCAGCCAAATCGCTCCACTGATTCATGCGAATCCGGAAATACTCTTCCAGGGCATCTTTGATTAAGATTGCCTGCTTTTCTGTTAGTGTTAAAATATATCTTCTTTCCATTCTATCACTCCACATTCACAGTAAAAATACGTTTGCATTTGCTTGACTTACATCTCCAAGGCAAATTTCGTATAACCGTACTTTTTTCTATCGGAAATTGCTTTTTCCCGCAATGGCCGCAAGAAACATACGCTTTATTATCTTTGCCATAAGAAATATAAGACTTTCCATCATGAGGTAAGGGAGGATTCATCATTTTAGAAAAATCCTGCCCTGAAATATGTTCTGTCATTTCTGTCATACTCATTCCTGCCCCTCTGGGTTCTTAAAAATCACTGTCACTCCAGTTTTTTTTTCACATAATTCAGCCATTTCATCAATATAGCCGTCAAACTCCTCCCAGATATCCTGAGATTCCTTGAATGCTCGATTAATACGTTCATAGCCAAACCCATATAACCGGTGCAATGCAATTGCCATAGCGGCATAAATCTGCGGAACCATCTGATCCGCCGCTTTCCCAATGTTTTCCGCCTGCTTCTTTTTCGCTATTAAGTTAAGCGAATTAATAAGCTTATTATTTTTCCCCATTACTGCACCTCGTTTCTTCGTGCTTTATCTGGCATCTGACCATTTCTGCAATATTAGTTCTTCTTTGCTGTATTCCATGCCCTTGGCGAAATAACACGCATTGAAGAATCTCTCCGCAATATTGGCATTCGTCATTAATTTCTTTACCTGCTACTTTCAATTTATCTTCCTCCTCATAGGAATCCCGTGCATTTTTCGCCAGTTATTACAGCTGATACGATTTGATTCCCCAATGCAAATTTGAAAATATGTTACTTGAACAATCATATGCGTTCTAGCCGCCATATCCTTTGCTTCTTTTCTCCGTCCGAAAACTCTCCCATATGAATGTTCTGGATATTTTAGATATGTCCAATCGACTTTATTCATGTTTCCTATTCAGCCTTTCAAGTCCTTATTTGGCCCCTGTACTGCCGAATCCTCCACGCTCTGCGTTTTCCAGTACGTCAGCTTCCAAAAATTCAATTTCAGGCTGATGCTTCTCAATTCTAAACTGGCAGATACGGTCATTTACGCTAATTTTGGTGTCCCGAAGAGCATATGCTGGAAACTTCCACACATCATTAGTTCCGCAATAGCACTCATCCACGATGCCACAATGGTTCGTCTGAATTACTCCAAAGTTCTTAAATGTAGAACTACGTGGAACAATATGTGCTTCGTATCCCTCAGGAAGCTTCATAGAGACGCCAAGCGAAATAAGCCTGAACTCTCCTGCTTTCATTTCCACGTCTTCTGCTGCTCTTAAATCAATCCAGTCGGATTTCCCGCCAATATACTCCAGCTTATTTAAATCAGGGTTATGATATTTGATTTTAATTGTTTCCATGTCTTCCCTCCCGAAATTATTTTAATTGCCCTGAGTGGACTCGAACCATCGCTTATCATGTGATGTATGCTCTCCCAACTGAGCTACAGGGCAACTGTCCCTTTTTACATCCGCAAGGACTGTGCAGGGTTAATCAATGTCGGGCATTCGTCCATCATGTAAGACCACTCACCTGGTTTAAACATTGATGTATCAATACCATGAGTTTATTTTGGATGGAATCGAACCATCATTCAGCATCACTACTTACAAATCCAATAATTCCTCTTTCCAAGGATACATGAAATCTTCATGGTATTTGTTTTTACATATGGATTGCTCGTCAGCAAATTACGCTCAGCACAGCAGAGAACACCATATGTTTTAGTTTGTCCTCTTATAAAACCACTTGTCCAACTTATTTACCATGTAGGTGTGGCACTAATAATTTACTTCCGGGAACATTCCAGAATCGCCGACTACTGCTACTCACGGCCTATGGTCTTATCTCTCTGGAAAAGTTTTTTCGCAAGGTTCGTTCGCAGATACAAAAACTTTTGCTCTATGGAAAAATGCAAGAGGTATGAGTCGAACATACCGCAACAGGCTTATAAGGCCTGCCCCATAACCGCTTGGGTACTCTTGCAAAATGAGAGTGAAAGGATTCGAACCTTTAACATATTACCGCCTGCGCGCTCGCTAAGTAATACACGCTTCCTTGCGCTCGTCTACCATTCCGACACACTCTCTTAAACGGCATTTCTGCCGTTAGCAACATATTTATCGTGCTATGCCTTGGCACTAGAGGGTTTTCTCTTTTTAAAGATAAAGATTAATTAACGCTCGTACCCACAACTTTGTCTCGTGCATACACCATCTTGGGCTTCCCATGAAGTATGCAAGTCCAGGCTCGGTTTGATTGCTCCGGCAAGCATCACATTAGATTACCTAGGCTCCAATGCAAAACCTCCCGGCACTTGTGACGCACCTTTAATCAGCTTTCCGCTAGGAGATTCTAGTATAAATGAGGTCTATCAAAAAAAATGATAAACAAACTGGGATACCGGGATTCGAACCCGGAAATGCAGGAATCAAAATCCTGTGTCTTACCGTTTGACGATACCCCATTAAATACCTCGGATATTCCCAGTTTTATTCTCCGAATGCCCCATTGTGCTTTTTCTTTGCAACCATTCTCTTCTGAACTCATAGCCTGACAGGGCAAATTTTCTAATACCACATGCAAAACATATTCATCACAAAAAGTACATGAAGTACCCAGAAACCAAGCATTGATTCTTTTTCCTTTCTATGATAGGTCTCCCACATATAGTAAATAAAAATTGCCATCATGATAATATTGAAAGTAGTTGTCACGATTTTTAATGCGTACATCTTGTTCTCCCATTATCTCACTCATAAAAACCAATACCAAACCTAATGGACTTGGCAAACGCCGAAATCAAGATAAGCACGTAATACAGTGTAGGTGCTTCGATTATCTTTCCAATCCACCATAGTAATGCTAACGTAATCATTTTACTTCTCATCTCCAATCAAATAATCCAGAATCTTCTTTGCGACAATTTCCTCTGGCTCAAACGGCAATCCGCAGCACCAATGTTCCTTTAATGCGCTGGCGATGCTGGCAGAAAATCCGTCATACAGGGAATCATGTTTCAGAAGTTCATTCCTCAAAATGGTTATTGCCTTCTTAGTCTTCATTTTCGTGTTCGCCTGTAATCAGTTCATGATATGGCAATGTTTCAATCCATTTACAGAAATCACGCCATTCTGGAAGGCGATGATGCTTTCTCTGTGCGTATATGGTTTTTAACTGCTGATAGTTTGTTGTAATTCCGGCAGTAAGAATTGTTCCTGTCGGGCAATTATAAAGCAGAGCCAGGTAATCTTCCGGTTCTTTGGTCGCATTGTAAACTGCTTTAAGCCGGTTCATTTCATTTTTAGTGTTATCTGTAACATACTTACAGAAGCATTCATCATAATTCATTGAACTAAGTTTGTGCATTGTGGACTGGGAAGACACGATGTCGAACCAATGATATCTTTCAGCTTCTGTCCAGGCTTTAACTGTAAACGATAAATCAAACTGAACTATTATCCCCTTTAAGAAATTATCATGCCCACTACCTTTTTCGGCCGTTCCGAGCTTCTTTACTGTTTTAGTATAGTCTGCACTGCACTTATCAGAATCTACCGACATTGGGAATTTTGAAACTCTGAAGCTATTTTCTAAGCCGTAAACGCTGACATTGCTAACAATATTCTTCATTCTTAAATCTCTCCATTTCATTCACGCTCATTCCGACTATGCCGGCACTCTCCGAGCTATCGGTTGCGCGAAAATGTGCTTTCGGGTGCTGAGGATACATAAATTCAAACATGGCATAGTTTGCAATGTCGCAAAGATAGTCTCCGTTCCCAGTTTCCTTATATTTCTGCAAACATTTTTCCAATGTTGGAATTGCCTGTACATTTCCTCTGCCGAAATTCTGCGCTGCTGGACCGTATTTGTAATAGCTTACTTCAACTCGATTCCTGCGAAGCTCATCGAACCTGGCACTATATTCTTTTGACATATCCAATTTATTCATTTTCTTTCTCCTCGAACAATTTGCACTCCCGACAGTAATCATCATATGCAACATCGGCGCACATTTCAGAATCGCCATTAAAGCAGATCCATGTGAAATCATCACGCCATTTGCAGGTACCCTGGTTAAATTCTTTCAATCTTTGTTCCATCTCCAGTTCCCTTTTTTCGTTTTTATGAATACGGTTTCCTTGGCACCAACTGCAGCTACCATGATTTCGGCAAGTGGAATCTACAGCTTTTGCCCCCGTATATTGTTTACGGCGTTCTTTTCCGGAACTAATGGATTTGTCTAGGCTCATAATTTTCTCTCTTCAAATGAATACTCTGTAGTTAAATTATCAATAAATCTGATATTCCACGGTTCAACCTCATGCACTGTACCGTCCTCGTATTCCACAATCGCAAACGTGGAAGAAACTTGTCCTGCCGCATGACCACCACGCAAATATGATTCTCCAGCAACCTCTGAACGATGTGACCAGCAATGAAACAATCCATTCACATCTTTTTCCGGCTCGACTACTTCCCGATAAACATTGAGGTCTTGTCTTCTATTTCGTGTGACTGCCGGAATATGTACAATGCACGGTCTGTAATCAATGCTGATTGTGATTTTCCCGTCTAATGCTGCCATTGCAACTCCTTTTTTGTTTAAAAAATTTTTTGAAATTGGAATTTATGAGCGAATCGCTCTCTTTTGTGAATTATGGGATTACTCCCGCTTTTGTAGAATTGACCTCGTGTAAGGTTTTATCTTGAAGTGTAAATTTTATGAAACTATTTCAATCGGACATCCGAACCGTTGTTCAATTTCTTCCAGTGTTCGATTCTGTTTTTTATTTCATCTTGGTAGTTCATATTTTTGTTTGTTTTTCTCATATATCTTTCAATTTCAACCACAATAGAATTTACAAGAAACTCCACCGGGCAATCTTTGCAATTTCTTTCTATCAACATTTTATAATCAAACTTAGGGTATGTCATATCAATTAACAATACATCTTTTTCTTCTAATTTGCTTACTAAAATTTCTTTTGTATCAACATTTTCAAATAATTCCGAAGTATCCGGAACGACTAAAATGAATTTTTCATTTTTCTCCAACAAGTCATTAAGATTTACCATTTCAGTGTATTCCCCAGATGCTTTTTCTTTTATAACTTTTGTGTTTCCCAATCCTATCTGTTCACAAAAATCACTAATCTGTTTTTCTTTCACATCGTTTCCTGCATAACTTCTGATATATCCAAATACCTTCATTTATTCGCATCTCCAATCCAAATCGTCAATCCGTTTTATTCTCATCGTTCCTTTTTTTTAAGATTTTATCAAGCGTTGGTCTCGATACGCCTATAACAGAAGCAAACTCTGTTTTTGTAATTTCACCATTTCTGTATCTTACAAGATTCGTTGCAAAAAACTCTTCATCAATCTGTTTCGGCTTACTGCCCTTATACACGCCTTTCTCTTTTGCAATCGCAATACCCTCTTTCTGCCTACGTCTGATATTTTCTCGTTCTTTCGCAGACACATAGGACAATATCTGGAGCACCAAATCAGCGATAAAAGTTCCGTCAAGGTCTTTTGAGATTGTCGTATTTAGAAGCGGCATATCCCGAACAATTACATCCGCCTTAATCTCTTTTGTGATAATTCTCCACTGTTCAAGGATTTCCTCATAGTTTCTTCCAAGACGGTCTATTGAATGAAGTACCAGAACATCCCCTTGCTGTAACTCAGAAATCATTTTCTTGTATTCTGGGCGGTTAAAGTCTTTTCCGGACTGCTTGTCCATATAAATCTTCTCTACACCATCTTCCTGCATTGCTTTTATCTGTCTTTCTTCGTTCTGCTCTACTGTTGATACTCTTACATAACCAATTTTCATTTGTAATACCTCCCGTAAGTTATCCTTTTCTTATATTATACACGTTTTTGAGTTGATTGTCAATAAAATCATTTGTTTTATTGATTTTTCAAACTTTATTGAGTATAATATTTTCAAAAAGGAGGTATCCATATGGTTAGTGATAAAATAAAGCAAATTATGAAAGAAAAAGGTGTCAAGGTTAATCAACTTGCAGAATATATGGGTGTTAAACCACAATCTGTTACTAATAAATTTTCACGAGATAGTTGGTCTGCTCAAGACTTAATATCCGTCCTTGATTTTCTGGGCTGTCAACTTACTGTAGAATACAAACCAGATACCAAGATTACATTTACCATGTCTGATATACACAAACCGGAATAATCATTAAAGTCTCTCTTCAGAGGGGCTTTTTTATTTTTTGAGAAAAATTTGAACTTCTATTTTCTCACTTGACTTCTGTCATATCATCAACCATCTTTACCGTATTCTTTACAGCCTTTTCCAAAATCTCTGGCGTGATTTCCAGTCCACGAACTTCTCCGCTTCTGGTCTTTCCTGCACATACACAATCTACAATCATTTCAATCACATCCAACAGATTTACGTCTTCCGGACACCTGGAGAGTAAGTGATGCCGTTCGGTATTAACATGATGCTGATACCATGTTCCAGAAACAAAATCTGTACCATCGTTAATTGTTGACACAAAGTCTTTGTAGAATTGCCCTTCCGCACTTTTCTTTGTATGGTCATGCATATTGGCTGCACTTCCTAATCTTTCTGAAATTCTAAGCATCACATTTTTTACATCTACCATGTGACTATCATTTGCTTCCTGGAATTGCTTGAAAGTAATTCCTTTTGGTGCTGTTCTGGTATCTCCATTTGGATTTTTATGTATTTCGATTTTCATATTGGTTCCTCCATGTATGAAAGGGGCTTTTTTGTATTTTCAGGGATTTGAGCACCTCACCCCGCCTGCCAAGGCCTCTATATAGACCCCTCCGGCCTATTGCTCTGCTTATCGTGCAGAGGCTTATAATCATTTTCACAGCCTTTTTTATTGTCATATTGCACAAATATCTATTGCTTTATATTTGTAAAAATAAAGTGTACCTCATTTTTACATTATATCAATCAATATATAGTTTCATCACATCAATCAACACCACATCTTGTTATATCTCCGGCTTTTCCGGTTCTTCTGCCCCAATATATCCGGCGTATCTGGCCGCGATCTCCTCTCGGGACTGCTGCGGGATGCCCTGGGGTTCTGCTGGCTGTGTTGGCACTGCTTCCGCCATGCCATAAGCAGCTTTAGCCACAAATATCAGATTTGCATCTGTTCCCCTCTGATTGCTCAGCCTATTTACCGTAAAACTCTTACAAGTATCAAACCATTTTTTGACCGTGTCGGAGTGCGTAGACCTTCGCGTCTTCCCATTACTCCAATCTGTGAAAGTTCTTCTTTCTACTCCAACCAAAAAACTAAAACATTCTAGAGTTGGCAATACTCTGTATTTACTACATAATCTCACATATATATTAAATATATTATCTAATAATTCAATATCATCATTACTAGGTTTTTGAATATTATCATGTATATATAAAATCATAGATACAAAATTTTCAGATACTATTTGTTTATAATCTGGATCGTCTTTTGATAACTCTAATTCTTCGAATATGTATTTATCTGAATAATAATAAATATCATGCAGATAAACATCTACCCCGTTTACATTTACTGTATTATCCTTCACTTTATCGCCTCACTTTATCACGTTAATTTATTATATTTGCGCTCGCGTCCCTAAAAAACAATAAAAAAAGAGCCTCATAAGCTCCCCAGGTTGGCCGACTTTACAGGCTCGAGGCCTAACCAACTAGATTCCTTCCAGGGGCTTTGATAGCTCTATCTGCGCTTTCTCGTTTATTTGATTATCTGGATTTTAACATATTCCGGCTGCGTTTGTCAAATATTATTTATTAACCGTTAAATTATGATTAACCACTATAAAATCCTAGAAAAGATAATTATATATTATATATATACTGGTTTTCTTTTCTCTTTAACTTTTTCTTTATACTTTTCTTTTATTCTTTTTCTTTAATTCTTTTCTTTTGGTTCTTTTCTTTTCTGGGTTTCTTTTTCTGGTTTTCTTTTCATTTTCTTTTTCTTTTCTCTTGTCTTTTTAAAAATTTCCGGTTTTACTGTTAGTTTTACCCGCTAAAAATCAAGCCGTTAAAGATTTTTGCATCTCTGGCGGCTTTACTTTTGATTTATTTACTTCCCTGGCTTCGTTTTAATGCCCTAGAGCCTTCTGGAGCTGCTTAGGTGTGGAAATTATAGGCTACTGGGCTAAAAACGAAAATAAGCCTATTTAAACGCACGGAAAGACCGGAAAGTTTACGCCCTCCGGCTTTTCTTTATTTTACAAATTTCAGCCACGGTTGAAATGTCTGTCGGCAGTTGAACACTGCTCATTTATATACTTCTTTTTTTCATTTGGTCACTCCTCCTTTACTCCTGGCTTATTTTTCGATGTCCGCAAATCCCCAAACATTCCCGCCGTCGCACCACTCTCCATCCTCGTCATAGTCGTTTTCTTCGACATAGAATTCAGTGACGGCGTAGAACGTGCCAGCTCCTCCGCTTAGCTTCTCCACTTTGCCAGTGTAGCTCTTTAAGGCTTCCAGAGCTTCCGCCTTGTCCTCGAAACTCTTCAGGTTCTCCGGCTCCTGGTCTCCCTGATCCAGTGTGCAACCTGGCTTAATGTCTTCCTGGCTCTTTAGCTCCTTATAATTTCTTTTAATCTCATACCGCTTCATTCCTCTATCCTCTCTTTCTGCCTGTCTGGCTGTGTATTCTGTTCTTTATCTGCCCTTATTATAACTTTTTTTAGTTATTATGTCAATGCCTATTTTGAAAATTTTTCAAGGATTTCTTTTTCTTCCTGGGCGTTCCCTTCATAGTAGATCAAGTGTTCTGGCTGCATGTGTAATATAGCGCAGATCCTGTTTAACGATTCCATGCTAATATTGGCGTTGTTATTCTTGATTTTACGCCATGTGTCCTGTGATAAAACGCCCGTTTTCTGCGCTTTGTACGCCGTCATTCCGGCAGTTGTCAACGCTTGCGATATGTCAAATTTAAATTTTATCATTCGGTTAACCTCCGTTTTGCATATATAAATATGATAATTCTTTTCGCCGAAAAAGTCAATCAAAAAATAACTTAAAAAAGTTGTATTTCATGTTGACAATAACTAAAAAAAGTTATATACTATAGATACATCAAACAACACGGATCCAGAACAGGAGGAAAACAATGTTTTACGTTACAATTAAAAAAGAAGGCATTAAAAAAGTTTTGAAAGCTACAGAAAACAATCTTTTTTATAAAATCAATGAAGCGCGTTTTTTTGGCTATAAAGTGATTGACATATTTCAAGATTTTAACTAGCCGGAAACTTCCGGCCCTCCAATGCAGCCGTAGCCGGTCCGAAGCCCGGAATATGCAGACGGGAGGAACAGAGAAAGGAGGAATTAAAAAAACAGGGCGTTAGAATTCCCGCCCTGTCTTACGATCCACTATTTTTACATCACATCCCATAGCTGCAGCAATTTTCTCCACATCACTATAACTCATAGTATCTCGGAAAAGTTTATTGCTCAGGGGCTGCGGTTTCATGCCGATTTTTTCGGCTAGTTCCGAAACCTTGATTTTTTTTTCTATCATCACTTGCTTTATTTGCTTACTTGCTCCCATGTTATCACCTCAAAAAAATAATAGCATTTGATTATAAAAAAATCAATACTTATTTTAAAATAATCAAAAATAATCAAAAATAATTATATTTTGTTATTGACTTAATAATCAAAAACGATTATAATGATATCATCAAGAAGAAAACCTAATCAAAAACAATTATAAAGGAGATTAAAAGCATGATTACAGGAAGAACAATAAACGGCCAGAAATGCGTCTATGATTTACCGATGGAAATCAAAACAGTGGAAGAATTTGAAAGCCTTATTTACAGTTACAATAACGGCAAGATGGCCGAAAGCCAGCGGGAAGAATTATACAACCAGCCGAAGCTGTTAGGACTTAACGGACCGATGTACAACGGCACCGCAACACTCCAAAAAACGGGCGAAACGGTTGTTATAATCCGATACGAAAAACCTAGCAAATTCTAAGCCGAAACGCTCCGCCCTGGAGCGTCAGCCGCGGGATGGTTTCCCGGCTCTGATGATGGCGAGCCACCAAAAAGAAAGGTTAAAAGGTGGAAAATATGAAAATAAAAGAAATTTTAGATAAAGAAAACGGCAGAAAATGGGAAATTTTCAAAAAATCGGAGAATGAATATTTTTATAAATATTATGAATTTTTTAAATCTTGCGGATGGCGTTTAATTGGTCAAGATGGAGGACACAAACAAGGTTTTTATTGGTCAAAAGATGCTATAGAATACGAATTTGATATAAAAGTAATTTAGCCGGAAACTTCCGGCCCTCCAAGTTACCACGCCGAAAAAACTATTGATATTTTTAACCGTATTTGTGAATAGTCGAAACCGCCGCCAGGCGGTCTGCAGGAACTGCCCCGCCTGGACCCGTGGGGCCA
>ERZ791682.216-NODE-216-length-46026-cov-2.8377_pt1 | contig 46026 bp, 47 predicted proteins | sample MGYA00509958_ERZ791682 | MGnify/ENA primary metagenome ERZ791682 (study PRJEB30046, sample SAMN00715194) | human gut metagenome | study: EMG produced TPA metagenomics assembly of the A metagenome-wide association study of gut microbiota in type 2...
ACGGGATCGAAATTATCAATCTGGATGTGAGAAAGGATAATGAGCAGGCAATCCGATTGTATGAAAAATTTGGCTTCAGGCATATTGGAACATCACCGGCATATTTCAAAATAAAGGAAGAGTACATAGACTTTGCTGTTATGTATCTTGATTTAAGATAGCGTATAAAATATCTCATAGTGAGACTGTAAAGAGGATGTCGCAGACTGGGTTTTTCCTGCTAGATACGCCATGCCAAACGGCGGGCAAGACACTATATCTAGCAGAATTCCCGTGTTTTGCGACACCTCTTTTAAGTTATCGAGAAGTTCTTTTTGATTTTATCGATTCCTGCGTCTGAATGTTTTTTTCACATAAAAGAGATTGTCAAATAAATATAAGAAAGCAGTGATAAAATGTTAAGATCCATATGATAAAATAAAAAAACAAAGAGGCGTGCTTTGGAGATTGCGAAGGAGGGATATGATGAAGCTCAAAAGGATTCAAACAGTTTTTCTTCTTATTCTGTGTGCTGTAATGATAGCAGTGGGATTTCCCGTAACAGTCAGGGCAGATATGGGGCCTAAGCCGTCTGTGCGGATTCGTTTTGAGAATATGGGAGACGAGCTTTGCTATGGGACTCTGCTTTCAAAAACGAAGTCAACAGGCCCTGCCTCAGCATGGGACGGGGTAGAGTCCCATGCGAAGCATAGTGATAACAAAAGCTATTCTTACGCGGACTTTGATTATGAGATATGGAAAGTGGCGGCACAATGGATGCCAGGTATTTTTTAAGATTTCATGCGAGGCTCAGAACCTGTCTGTTTTCAGCTCTCTATCCCTATAAGAAATGCAGGAAAGGATCAGGAGTGCAGCGCCGGAAACGATCATACTCCATTGGAGAGGGACTTTATCAGCCAATGCGCCAAATACCATCATGCCGGCCGGATAACAGACGGAATAGAGGGAATTCATAAGGCCGAAGACACGTCCTGTCATAGATGCCTCTGCATTTTTCTGTATCATAGCAGTAAGGGCAGTTTGTACGATGGTTAAGGCAACTCCGTACAATACCATGAAGAGAAGATATAAGGGAAAATGGCGTACAATACCCATAGCCGCTGCCATAGTTCCAAACAAAGTCAGTCCGGCTGTCAGGGCGGCGTTGTAACAGGTATTATGTTTCCAGAAGCTCAGGAGCAGACCGCCTGCCATCATGCCGCCAAAGCCGGCAAGCTCCACTGCAGTCAGGTACCAGTAGGTATTTCCGTAGACCCGGCTTACATAAAGACCGGACAGATACCCGGCAGGTACTGTGAAAAAGAGAAACAGGTTGTAAATAAGCAGTGTTTTGCTGATTGTTCCAGAGGAGCAGGCATAGCGGATGCCGACGCTGATTTCGTCCAGCGGGAAAGACGGATCCTCCTGGTTTTTCTCTGTGGGAAGAGAGAGGCTGCACAAGATTCCCATACCAAGGATGGCAGTGAAAATATCAGCCATGAGCGTTGTCCTGAGAGAATATGAGGTCATAATAAGAGCGGCAGCAGCAGGCGCAGTAAGCTGTACAAAGGACTGCATGGCAGAATAAATCCCATTGTATTGCATCCGGTGCTCTTCTGGGACAAGCTGTGATACTGCAGCCTGAACAGCAGGATTCTGAATACCGGCGCCTGCAGCGCGGAGAAAAGACATCAGCAGCAGGGCGGTAAGAAATACAGGCTCTGATGAGAGATGAGGCATGAGCAGTATCATAAGAAAGGTGACAGCGGCAATCAGTCCGTCAGAGACAAGGATCAGGTGTTTTTTGTTCTGGCGATCTGCCATTACTCCCCCAATAAAAGAAATGAAAAACTGTGGGAGATAAGAAAAAACGGAAAAAGCAGCAATCCACCCGCCGCAGTCAGTCTGTAAAGTGATATACCAGAGAACAGCCATTTGTACAAGCTGAGATCCAAACAGAGTGATGGACTGACTGATAAAAAATAACAGGATTCGTCTTTTCCAGCTATTCTGCGATTTTTTCATGGGAATCCTCCTTCTGCGGTTCCGGCGAATATACAAAACGCTGTGTGGGATAACCGAATTCGACCAACAGCTCTCTTTCTGCAAAACCCAGCTGTTTCAGCAGACTGCGATAGCCGGTATCAGCTTTATCTCCTTCCCGGTAGGTGGTCATGGCAATCTCCTGTCCCGGAAGGATTTCTTTTAAAAGCGTATCCAAAAACAGCTTTTGAATGCCACGGTTCCGATATTGAGGGTGAATGCCTAAAAATTCAATGGAGCAGGGAGAGAGGGAGTAAGCCATGGCTCCAATCAGAGTTTCATGCTGTTTTAAAATAAGGCCGCGTTTTTCCTGGATGCATTTTGTTATTTCTTTTAAATAGTCGTCCTCATTCATAACCGGATATCCATCGATGACAAGACGCATCAGCTCCATCCAGGCTGGAATATCACTTTGTCTGGCAAGGCGAATGTCATCTCGGGTAAACTCTTTGGATTCTGTGTTCCGACACAGGGTAAATCGAAGCTGCAGAGGATAAAATTCCTGGTGATATCGATATTCTGCAGGCGTGATTTTATACATAGATTTAAAAGCGGAAGAAAAGGCCTGTTGGCTTTCATATCCACAGCTCAGTGCAATTTCCAGAATGGATTTTTTGGAAAAAACTAAAAGCTTTGCGGCTTCGGTCAGCTGACGGCGCTGAACATAATCGTGAATGGTCATCCCTGTTGTGGAAGTAAACATGCGATGCAGATGATATTTGGAATAATGGGAATCCAGGGCAATGGTTTCCAGATCCAGTTTGCCGTCCAGATGATGTTCAATATACTCAATCACCATTTCTATGTTAATGACAGTTTTGTTTTCCATTGATTTTCTCCTTTATAAGATATCATACCAGAAAATATCATATCAGAAGTCCCCTTTTTTTGTTTTCATAATTCTTGCGGTTTTCTATTAAAAGGAATTTGACAAAGAGAAGGTGTTTTTTTTCTTTTTTGCGCAAAAAAGTCTTTTGATTGACTATTAAATTAGATTATATTATGATAATAGAAAATAACAATAAAAAGAATTGCAAAAATAAAAGATATATAAAGAATAGTTAGAAAATAATCAAGAAGGAGTGAGATACATGGATAAGAATCAAACGCTGAGACAGAGAATCCAGGCTGCATCAGGAGCAAAGAAAGCAGAACTGGTGCTGAAGCATGCTTCCATTGTAAATGTATTTACCTGTGAACTGGAAACGGCAGATATTGCCATAGAAAAAGGATACATTGTAGGGCTTGGTCAGTACGATGGGGAGAGAGAGGTAGATCTGAAGGGAAAAACGGTCTGCCCCGGTTTTATTGACGGCCATATCCATTTAGAGAGCTCGATGGTCTCTCCGGCAGATTTTCAGCAGGCAGTCATGCCTCACGGCACAACAGCTGTTATTACAGATCCCCATGAAATTGCCAATGTGGCAGGAACAGCGGGGATTGAATATATGATGAAGTATGCAGAAGTGCTGGATCTGGATGTTTATTTTATGCTGCCGTCCTGTGTCCCGGCAACAGATCTGGATGAATCTGGAGCAGTGCTGAGGGCTCGGGAGCTTCGGCCTTTTTATGAGAGGAAGGAGGTTCTCGGTCTTGCAGAGATGATGAATGCCTTTGGAACCGTACAGGCCGACGAGGCGATTTTGGATAAGCTGGCTGATGCGCGGGAAAAGGGGCGGCTGGCAGATGGACATGCGCCGTTTCTTTCCGGAAGAGAGCTGAATGCCTATGTGACAGCCGGAGTGGTTTCTGACCATGAGTGTTCTCAGTGGGAGGAAGCCAGAGAAAAGCTTAGCCGTGGACAGTGGATTATGGTTCGGGAAGGTACGGCAGCCCGAAACCTCAATGCTCTGATGCCGATGTTTCAGTATCCATACTGTGAACGGGGACTTTTGGTAACTGATGATAAACATCCAGGCGATCTGATTCGTCTGGGACATATTGATTATATTATCAAAAGGGCAGTGGAGCAGGGGGCAGATCCCATTCTTGCTATTCGTATGGGAAGCTACAATGCGGCGCGGTATTTTGGACTAAAGGACAGGGGAGCCATTGCTCCCGGCTACCGGGCAGATTTGGCGGTTCTTTCGGATCTGAAAACCTTCCAGGTTGAACAGGTATACAAGGATGGCCGTTTGGTGGCAGAAGATGGCGAATTTCTGGGGGAAAAGCCCCATCGTCCTATCCTTCTTCCGGAAATGGAAAAGAGAGTATATGATTCCTTCCACATGCCCCAAATCAGGCTTTCGGATTTGGAAGTGAAGGAAACAGGAGAGAATCAGAAAGTCATTTGTCTGCAGGACAATGAACTTCTGACCGGAGAAATGATTGTTCCCTGGAAAGAAAAGGAAGGATATGCGCCGGGAGTGGATTTGGAGAGGGATATTATAAAAATGGCTGTATTCGAGCGCCATCACGAAACAGGACATATGGGACTGGGATTTTTACATGGATATGGACTGAAGAAAGGGGCTGTAGCCTCCAGCATTGCCCACGATTCCCATAATCTGATTGTCGTCGGAACGAATGACGCGGATATGGTTCTTGCAGGAAATTGTGTGAGAGAAAACAAAGGCGGTCTGGCTATTGCCGTAGACGGAAAGGTACAAAAAGCTCTTCCTCTTCCCATAGGAGGTCTGATGACAGATGCACCGGCAGAGGTGGTGGAGCAGGAGCTGCAGGAGATGAAGGAGCAGCTGAAGGCGATGGGAATACCAGATACCATTGATGCTTTTATGACGCTGGCTTTTGTCAGCCTTCCTGTAATTCCAAAGCTGAGACTGAATACTTTTGGGGTCATTGATGCGGATGCCCAGACTGTGGTAAAGGCAGTTTTCTGATACCAGTTTTGTTTCTATTTTCTGTATTTTTTGAAAAAATCCTGCAGCAGGAATGAAAATAAAATCCTGCTGCAGGACTGATTTCTGAACATCGATCCATTCTTTTATTCGAAAGCTTTCTGATAAAAAATCTTACAGGGCAAAGACCGAAGAGACTTAGTCAAGTCCAGGGCCTCTTGATACGCCGCCGGTAGGCGAGGATACGGTGCTTCCGCCGTTGACATATCCAGGACCTACAGGCCCCAGACTTCCGCCGGGTCCCTGAAACTCAGAGGAACCTGGTCCGTCAGGTGTCAGTGGAAGCGGAATGGAGGTGTGTCCCGGACATTGCTCGGTTGGCAGAGCGTATGGGGAATCGTCGGTAGTTCCATTTGCATCTGCAGGAAGCGCGATCCGGATGAGAACGGTGCGCGGGCAGCTGTCTCCTGGCAGCAGACCGGTTTCTGCACAGACTGTAGCGCGTACATGAGTATTGCACATCTCAGAAGGAACCGTGCCTTTGGCAAAATACTCCGTATAAACGGCATTACCGCGGGGATCCTCTGTGCAGACGCCTGGGATAGCCAGCTTTCCGGATTTGCGGCAGATCTGAGCAGTCTCTACACTGTCAGGAATCGTAAAGCCTGGATCGCTTAGATTTTCATGAACCCTTGTCATAATATTGCGCCAGATGTTCTTGTGGAAGGAGGTTCCGCCGTTTTGAGCCGTCAGCTTCTGGTTGCTGTCACAGCCTGCCCAGATTCCTGCTGTATAATAGGGGGTATAGCCCACAAACCAGATATCATTATTTTTTGAAGTGGTTCCGCTTTTTCCTGCATTGGACATGCCGGGGATATTGGCTCTGGCACTGGTGGAATTAATGGAGCTGCCGAATTTCCGGTTGGTTTCCATAGATCCAGCCATAGCGTCTGTCAGAAGGAAAGCAGTGGAATCCTTCAGTACCCGGTGGGTTTCCGGCTCGTTGTTAATCAGGATTTTGCCGTCATGATCCAGAATCTTAGTGAAAAATACCGGTCTGGTATAGATTCCCTCGTTGGCAATGGATGCATAGGCGGCAGTCAGTTCCAGGTTGGTAGTGCCGTGGGTCAGACCGCCAAGAGCCTGAGATGCACCCAGATCCTGAGAGGTCAATGTAGTAATGCCGAAATTTTCTGCATATTCCAGACCGAGCTGCGGGCTGACAGTTTCCATCAGGCAGCGGACAGCGACAATGTTCATAGAGTAAATAATTCCGTCCCGGATACTGGAATATCCCGTGTATTTCTGACCATACCAGTTGTTAAAGGTTTTATTTCCGACACTGTAAACAGAATCGTAATAAACGGTTCCTAAGGTGGCTCCGCAGGTGTCCAGAGCCGGAGCAAAGGCGCTGATCACCTTGAAGGTGGAGCCAGGCTGTCTCGGCGTGTTGGTGGCGCGGTTCAGAGTCAGATTCGCTGTTTTTGCGCCTCGGCCGCCGCTGATAGCTTTTACATAACCGGTTTTCTGATCCATAAGGACAAAGGAAACCTGGGGCTGAAGAATTTTGGTCAGAGATTCCCCAATAATAGTATCATCTTCCTTCAGAAGCCATGCCTTGTAGCTGTCTACATCAGCCTGCACCTCTTCTTCGCTGTCATAAAGCCCGTCATGGGAATCGCCCAGAACATTTTTATGCCAGCTTTGCATATCTCTCTCAGAGTAATGCTCTGTGGTACCGTCTCCATGAGTGATAGAAAGGCGGTATTCTGCTGAGTACCGTTTTGCGGTATAATTGTCCGGATTGTTGACCTCTTCATCTACAATTTTCTGAATCGCTGGATCCTGAGTAGTATAAATCTGCAGACCGCCGCTGTAAAGGAGGTTATGAGCCTGGGTTTCTGTGTAGCCCAGCTTCTCCATCAGAGTGTCCTTCACCTGCTGAGTCAGCTCGTCCGTAAAATAGCTGTAGGGAGTAGAGGTGGCTTTGTAGGTGGTATCAACCGTCTGTATTCTGGAATAAACGTCATCGGCCAGAGCCACTTCCTGTTCCTCCTTGGTGATCATTCCCTGATCAAACATATACTGAAGAATGGTTTTGCGTTTTTCCGCATTGGCCTCCTGGCCGCTGATGGGATTGTACTTGGAAGGGTTCTGGGTAATGCCGGCAATGACCGCGCACTCAGACAGTGTCAAATCAGACACTTCTTTATTAAAGTACCTTCGGGCGGCAACCTTCACGCCCAAAGCATTTTTTCCAAGGTTAATGGTGTTTAAATAGTTGGTAATAATCAGCGTCCGATCCATGGATTTGGTAAGCTGAACAGCCAGATACTGCTCCTGAATCTTTCGTTCCAGCTTGGCGCCAAAGCTGGTTTCCATGCCGCCGTTAAAGACGTTGTTTTTAATCAGCTGCTGGGTAATGGTACTGCCGCCGCCTCTGTTCTCACCAGTCAATACGCCTACTGCTGCACGGGAAATAGACCGGAGATCGATTCCGTTGTGGGTCCAGAAACGGGAATCCTCAATAGCTACAAAGGCATCAATCAGATCCTGAGGAAGCTCGTCGTAGCTGGCCTCTTCCCGGTTGGAGCCGGCCATGACCAGGGTATCTGTCAGGTTTCCGGCGCTGTCATAAACAGTAGTTGCGTAACCGGTGGGGACGATACTGTCCACGTTCAGTTCTGGAGCGCTGTCAATAATGCCCATAAACATGCCTGCACCCATACTGACAGCTACGATCAGGCAGAAGGTACACAGAATCAGACAGGTTTTAAAGAAAGTAAGAAAAACCCGGGTGGTGTATTTTCTGCTGCGGGAACCGGCAGCCTTTATTTTTTTTTCGGTTGCTTTTTTTCCGTAATTCATTTCGGATGTCCTCCTTTGGAGATTATCGCCAAAAAATCCAGTTATTATTATACCAAAAATGGGAATGCCTTGCAAGAATCTCTGATTCCTGTTATGATGGAACCGGCAGTAATCAGTATGGCCGGACAGAGAGAATTTTAGAAAATCTCCGGAAAAGGAAATTCTGCCGTATAAGAGGGAAAGGAAGGATTGCCATGAGGGAGAGCTGCAGGATTCTGTATCGGGGCGGTCAGGGAGAACTGACAGAGAAAAAATCACGGTTTATCGCCAATACCAGACCGGTGGAAAGCGAAGAGGAAGCCATTGCATTTATAGAAGAAATGAGAAAAAAATACTGGGATGCCAGACATAACTGCTCTGCCTATGTGATCGGCACCAAGGGACAGCTGCAGCGCTGCAGCGATGACGGGGAGCCGGCCCAGACAGCAGGACGTCCCATGCTGGATGTTCTTCTTGGAGAAAAGGTCTGCAACATCTGTGTAGTGGTGACCAGGTATTTTGGCGGTACGCTGCTGGGAACAGGAGGCCTTGTACGAGCCTACGCCGGAGCCGCTCAGGAAGGACTGAAAAACAGCGTTATTGTGGAAAAAAAGCCGGGAGCGCGTATCCGGGTGGAAACAGATTATAATGGAATCGGAAAAATTCAGTATATAGCCGGACAGATGGGGCTTCATACTCTGGATACGGAGTATACAGACAAGGTTGTGATGACACTTCTGGTTCCGGACGAAGAGATTGGAAGCTTTACGGCGGCGGTGACAGAGCGGACTGGAGGAAGGGCAGGAATAGAAACAGAGCAGGAGCTGTACTACGGAAGGGCAGACGGGGAACTGATTATTTTTGAAGAATAGGAATTTAAAATAGAAAAAACAGGAAAACCGCAAATTTTGCCGGATTTTGGAGAAAACTGCTTGCAATCTGGGAAGCATAATGTTATATTAGTAAACTGTGAATGAGACCATGAGCTAAGGATAATCAAAGGATCCTTAGCTTTTTTGAAGAAAAAGAAAGAAGAGATTTGTATTATGAAGATGAAGAGAGAAGACGTGAGAAATATCGCAATCATCGCCCATGTAGACCATGGTAAAACAACCATGGTAGATGAGCTGTTAAAGCAGAGCGGTGTGTTCCGTGCCAACCAGGAGGTTGCAGATCGGGTGATGGATTCCAACGATATTGAGCGTGAGCGCGGTATCACCATTTTGTCAAAAAATACAGCTGTTTTCTATAAGGATAAGAAGATTAATATTATTGATACACCAGGACACGCAGATTTCGGCGGCGAGGTTGAGCGTGTGCTGAAGATGGTAAACGGAGTTATTCTGGTTGTAGACGCTTATGAGGGTCCCATGCCTCAGACAAAATTTGTTCTGCAGAGAGCACTGGATCTGGACCTTTCCGTTATTGTCTGCATCAATAAGATTGATCGTCCGGAAGCCAGACCCAATGAGGTTATTGATGAGGTTCTGGAGCTGTTTATGGATCTGGATGCATCGGATGAGCAGCTGGACTGCCCGTTTATTTTCGCATCTGCAAGAGCCGGCTTTGCCAAAAAAGAGCTGGAGGATCCAGAAGTGGATATGAGTCCGCTTTTTGAAACCATTGTGGATTATATTCCTGCACCAGAGGGAGATCCAGATGCAGACACTCAGATGCTGATCAGCACGATTGACTATAATGAGTATGTAGGACGTATCGGTGTCGGAAAGATTGATAATGGTTCTCTGAAGGTAAACCAGGAATGTATGATTGTAAACCATCACGATCCGGATAAAAAGCGCAAGGTTAAAATCGGAAAGCTGTATCAGTTTGACGGTTTAAACCGGGTAGAGGTAACAGAGGCAACAGTAGGCGATATTGTTGCAGTATCCGGTATTACGGATCTTCATATTGGAGATACCATCTGTTCCGTGGAAAATCCGGAATCCATTCCGTTCCAGAAGATTTCCGAGCCGACGATTGCCATGAACTTTATGGTAAATGACAGCCCCCTTGCAGGACAGGAAGGTAAATTCGTTACTTCCAGACACATTCGTGAACGTCTGTTTAGGGAACTGAATACTGACGTCAGCCTGCGGGTAGAGGAGACAGAGTCTCCGGACTGCTTTAAGGTCTCCGGAAGAGGCGAGCTGCATCTGTCTGTTCTGATTGAGAATATGCGCCGCGAGGGCTTTGAATTTGCTGTCAGCAAGGCAGAGGTGCTTTATAAAACAAATGAGAGAAATCAGAAATTAGAGCCTATGGAGATTGCCTATATCGATGTTCCGGAGGAGTTTACCGGCGCTATTATTCAGAAGCTGACTTCCCGTAAGGGAGAGCTGCAGGGAATGAGTCCGGCAAACGGCGGCTATACCCGTCTGGAGTTTTCCATTCCTTCCAGAGGTCTGATTGGCTACCGCGGAGAGTTTATGACCGATACCAAGGGAAATGGTATTATGAACACCATTTTTGACGGCTACGGTCCTTACAAGGGAGATTTAAACTATAGAAAGACAGGTTCTCTGATTGCTTATGAAAGCGGCGAAACCATTACCTACGGTCTGTTTAATGCCCAGGAACGCGGCATTCTGTTTGTAGGACCGGGAGAAAAGGTTTACGGCGGTATGGTAATCGGACAGAATCCAAAAACGGAGGATATTGAGGTAAATGTCTGCAAGACCAAGAAGCTGACCAACACCCGTTCCTCCAGCGCCGACGAGGCTCTGAAGCTGGTTCCCAAGAAGATTATGAGTCTGGAGCAGTGTCTGGAATTTATTGACACGGATGAGCTTCTGGAGGTAACTCCTACCAACCTGCGTATCCGTAAGAAGATTCTGGATCCGACCATGCGCAAGAGAGCTGCAATGAAAAAAGCGTAATCAAAAGGCAGAAGTTTGCAGAAGACAGCCTGAATGAGAGGCCATATAGAAAAGAAAAAGTGCTGCAGAAGAAATCCGGAGGGATGAGGCTGCAGCACTTTTTTGCTGCAGAAGGCGATTTTTCCTGACAAAAGTATTTCTCAAAAAGGAAAAATAAAGTCTGAACGGGACAGAAAATTTGTCAGATGACCACCTTTTCTGGAAAATAATCGGGGAGCAGGAGGGAAAACAGGGAGAACTGTCAAAATAAGACGATCAGATCTTTACATAAGAGTACTTTCCCTTTCATAAATATACTATTGGCAGAAAGCTAAAATGTAAAAAATGAGGAGAGAGAAGTACTATGTCAGAAAAAGTAATTGAAAACAACAAGGTAAGTGTGATTGGAGAAATTATTTCCGGATTCACCTTCAGCCATGAGGTCTTTGGAGAGGGATTTTATATGGTGGATGTAGCGGTGAACCGGCTCAGTGAAAATGCAGATATTATTCCGCTGATGATATCAGAGCGCCTGCTGAATGTGCGGGAGGATTACCGGGGCTGTACCGTGGAGGCAATCGGACAGTTTCGTTCCTATAATCGTCATGAAGGCATAAGAAACCGTCTGGTTCTGTCTGTATTTGTCCGTGAAATTCATTTTATGGAGGAGTTTACAGATTATACAAAAACAAACCAGATTTTTCTGGACGGCTACATATGTAAGACGCCAATTTATCGAAAAACGCCGTTGGGAAGAGAAATTGCAGATCTTCTGCTTGCGGTAAACCGTCCTTATGGAAAATCTGATTACATACCCTGCATTGCCTGGGGAAGAAATGCAAGATTTGCTTCCGGTTTTGAGGTGGGAACACGGGTTCGCATCTGGGGCCGGGTTCAGAGCCGGGAATATACGAAAAAACTCAGTGAAACCCAGTGTGAAAAGCGAGTGGCTTACGAAGTATCCATAAGCAAGCTGGAATGCACCGATGTGGAAGAATCGATGCAATAGACTTGCAAAAAAGAGGGGAATGTGGTAATATATCCAAGCTATACATAGACAGACCAGTTCAGATAAATATGAATGAGGTGCAGAAAGATGAACACAGGAAGAATCGAGGTAATCTGCGGAAGCGATGGTTCAGGGAAGACTGCTATGGCTTTTGGAAAGGCACTTTATGCTTTGAGTCAGCAGAAGCAGGTGATTGTGATTCAGTTTTTAAAAGGCTGCGGCAAACGGCAGGACAGCCTGGACATTTTCAAACGTCTGGAACCGGAACTGAAGGTATTCCGTTTTGAAAAGTCCGATCATTATTATGAGAGTCTGACTCCGGATGAGAAGGAAGAGGAGTGCTGCAATATCAAAAACGGACTGAATTATGCCAGAAAGGTTTTGACAACCGGCGAGTGTGATTTGCTGATTCTCGATGAGGCTCTGGGCCTGGTGGATCAGGGAATTGTTACTGCAGAGGAGCTTCTGTCCATGACGGACTGCCGGGATGAGGCAGATGTGATTTTGACAGGAAAGGTGCTTCCCCCGGAGATTCAGGAAGCGGCAGACAAGATTGAGCAGGCTGTCGTTCTGTGAACCCCTGAAAGATTTTTCTGCAGCACTGCTGCAAAATCAGATCTGAAAGAAAGAAGAATTCCACGTGAATAAGGGGATAAGAAAAGTATTGAAAAAAGTACTTGCTTTCCTTGCGGGATTCTATTATGATTAAAGGTAGTGACGTGCGACTGGCGGATAAGTGGGGAACCACAGGGGAGCACGTATCATTTTGTCAGAGAAATGCGCAGAGGCGCATTTTGAGAACAGACATGCCGACCGCCTGGGCGCCATATTTTTTGTGGTACCCAGGCGGTTTTTTTCTTTTACAGGAAATTGTGTCCTATGAAAGAAAAACGTTCCGCATCCTCTTTGGTTTTATGGGAAAGAACCACAAAATGACATGAATCGGAAGAAAAAGGGAAAGCCCTTTGCAGAAAGGAGAAAAGAGATGAACAAATTATCTCTGGAACAGGAACTGAAAAACAATGCTTATCCGGGAAGAGGAATTATTATCGGAAAAACTCCGGACGGAAAAAAGGCAGTTACGGCTTATTTTATTATGGGCAGAAGTGAAAACAGCCGTAACAGGGTGTTTGTAAAGGAAGGAGAGGGAATCCGCACAGAGGCCTTTGATCCGGCCAAGTTAGAGGATCCCAGCCTGATTATTTATGCACCGGTTCGTGTACTGGGCAATAAAACTATTGTAACCAATGGCGATCAGACAGATACGATTTATGAGGGAATGGATCGGCAGATGACCTTTGAGCAGTCTCTGCGGAGCCGTGAGTTTGAGCCGGATGCTCCAAACTACACCCCACGGATTTCCGGTATCCTGCATATTGAGAATGGAACCTATAATTATGCCATGTCTATTTTAAAGAGCAATCACGGAGATCCTTCCTCATGCAGACGATATACCTTTGCTTATGAAAATCCGGCAGCAGGAGAAGGCCATTTTATCCATACCTATATGCACGACGGCAATCCCCTGCCCAGCTTTGAGGGAGAACCCAAGCTGGTAGAGATGATGGACGATATGGATGGATTTACAGAGATGCTGTGGAACAGCCTGAATCCAGACAACAAGGTTTCCCTGTTTGTACGCTATCTGAACATTGCAGACGGTACTTACGAAACAAGAATTGTCAACAAAAACAAATAGGAAGATTCCACGCCCGATGCTTTTTGTCCAGTGTAGCGGGCAAGAAGCTGCATGGCTGAATGTTATATTCTGACAGGAACGAGCGGAACAGAAGCCAGGGAAAGGAATACAGGAAAAAGTGGAAAATATAGTGAAACCAGAAAAGGAGAAGAACAATGAATGAAATGGAATTAAAATACGGCTGTAACCCCAATCAGAAGCCGGCTCGGGTTTTCATGAAGGATGGAGGAGAGCTTCCCTTCCGGGTGTTAAGCGGACGTCCCGGTTACATTAATCTTCTGGATGCATTTAATGGCTGGCAGCTGGTCAGAGAGTTAAAAAAGGCAACCGGTCTTCCGGCAGCTACCTCCTTTAAACATGTTTCCCCTGCAGGCGCGGCTGTAGGTCTGCCTCTGGATGAGACGATGAGAAAAATTTACTGGGTTGATGATATGGGAGAGCTGTCTCCCCTGGCAAGTGCATATGCAAGAGCCAGAGGCGCAGACAGAATGTCTTCTTTCGGTGACTTTATTTCCCTTTCTGACGTGTGTGACGCTGATACAGCGCGTCTGATTAAGCGCGAGGTTTCTGACGGCGTGATTGCTCCGGGATATGAGCCGGAGGCGCTGGAAATTCTGAGATCCAAGAAAAACGGAAATTACTGTGTCATTGAAATCGATGAAAACTATGAGCCGGATCCCATTGAGTGTAAGCAGGTATTTGGCGTAATTTTTGAGCAGGGAAGAAATAACCTGGATATCAATAAAGAGATGCTTGCTAATGTGGTGACTGACAATAAGGAGATTCCGGATCTGGCAAAGATTGACCTGATTATTTCTCTGATTACCTTAAAATACACTCAGTCCAATTCTGTATGCTATGCAAAAGGCGGACAGGCTATCGGTATTGGAGCAGGACAGCAATCCCGAGTACACTGCACCAGACTGGCAGGGCAGAAGGCAGACAACTGGTATCTGCGTCAGGCACCTCAGGTGCTGAATCTGCAGTTTGTAGACGGCATTAAGCGGGCGGACAGAGACAATGCGATTGACGTATATATCGGTGATGAATACATGGATGTTCTGGCTGACGGCGTATGGGAAAAGACCTTCAAGGTGAAGCCGCCGGTATTTACGAAAGAAGAGAAGCGCGCATGGTTAGATGGTATGACCGAGGTTGCTTTAGGCTCCGATGCATTCTTCCCATTTGGAGATAACATCGAGCGTGCCCATAAGAGCGGCGTAAAATATATTGCTCAGCCGGGCGGTTCTGTGCGGGATGACAATGTCATTGAAACCTGCAATAAATATGGAATTGCTATGGCATTTACTGGAATCCGTCTATTCCATCACTAATCGAAGGAGTGTCCCCATATCTAAAAAAGGGACAGGACTGTTACAAAAAAGGAGCAGAGCTGAGGCAGAAACTGGCTGTCAGCTTCTGCTCCTTTGCAGATCAGAGGAGGAACAGGGCTTTGATTGCTGTTAGACATATCTGCGATTTTGAAAAAAGGGGAGGAAAATAGGCAGAAATATCTTAAATATTCATAAAGATATTAAAAGTGTATAAAGACCGGCAATTAGATTGCAATTTATCTGAAAAAAAGATAAAATGAGTTATATCCGCATTTCATCAGAGAGGATATTCTGGAGAATTGGACGGGAAATACACAGGAGAGGATGGGGAAAGCATGATACAAAATCCTTTTGGCAGAGGGCCTTTTGGAAATGGTCCGTCGGGAGGAAATCCGATGAATGGTGAGAATCCGTTTGAAGATTTCCTGAAAAAAATAAAAGAAGAGGGGGAACGGCTTCAGAACGAGGATCAGAAAGAGAAAAAAGAAAAGAAGCAGCCGGAGCCGGAACGCTTCGACTCCAATGGCAATCCAGTGAAAAAGAAACGCCGTACAGCCCGTGGGGCGGGGATTGTGCTGGCAATTGTGCTTCTGGTATTTTTAGGAAGCAGCTGTTATTATGTGCTGGACGAGGAAAACTATGCAGTTGTGACAACCCTGGGAAGTCCCCATGCAGAGTCACAGGCAGGACTTCATTTTAAAATTCCCTTTATTCAGAATGTTCGGATGGTATCTAAGGTCATCAAGGGAATGCCCATTGGCTATGATCCTGAGACAGGAGAGAGCAAGCTGGCAGAATGTATTATGATTACCAAGGATTTCAACTTTGTAGATACAGAATTCTATCTGGAATATATGGTAGACGATCCGGTGAAATATCTTTATGCGTCCTCAGATCCGGAGGCAACGCTGAAGATGCTGGCTCAGTCCTACATCCGTGATACTGTAGGTGTGTACAACGTAGATGACGTTATCACTACGGGAAAAGCGGAGATTCAGTCTGAGATTAAAGAAAAGCTGACCAACCGGATGATTCAGGAGGATATTGGTCTTTCCGTTGTAAATATTACGATCCAGGATGCTTTTCCACCTACTCAGGAAGTTCTGAATGCGTTTAAAAACGTAGAAAACGCAAAGCAGGGCAAGGAAACAGCGATCAACAATGCCAACAAAGACAGGAATGAAAAAATTCCGCAGGCAGAGGCAGAGTGTGACCAGATTATTAAAAATGCAGAGGCAGAAAAGCAGTCCCGTATCAATGAGGCAGAAGGTCAGGTGGCCCGTTTTGAACAGATGTATGCAGAGTACAGCAAATATCCGCTGATTACCAAGCAGAGAATGTTCTATGAAACGATGGAGGATGTGCTGCCCAGCATGAGACTCTTTATTGTAGATGAAAACGGCACGCAGAAAATGCTGCCCTTAGACAGCTTTACTGCTGCGGCAGAAGCAGGAAGATCGGCTTCCCGTACCGGGGCTGCTCAGAATTCATCTGCAGGAGTAAATCAGCAGAGCAGTGTATCAGCAGAAAACAGTTCTGCATCAGGAACAGGTGAGGAGGTGGCACAGTGAAAAAGAAAGGTATGATAGCAGGTCTGGCGGCAGCGGCAGCTCTTGTTTTTCTGGGGTCCTCTCTGGTTGTGGCCCATCCCAATGAATATAAGCTGATTCGTCAGTTTGGTGAGATCGTCCGTGTAGAAGAAAACCCGGGCGTAAGCCTGAAGGTTCCCTTTATTCAGAACAGCTCTTCGATTCCGAAAGCACTGCAGATTTATGATATTCCGCAGTCAGACGTAATTACAAAGGACAAAAAGAGTATGATCGCAGACGCCTTTGTTCTCTGGAAGATTTCCGATCCAGTGCTGTTTACCAGACACTTAAACGGTCAGGTGGCTCAGGCCCAGTCCCGCATTTCTGCATCTGTATTCTCTTCCCTGAAATCTGTGATTTCCAACATGGATCAGGCTGAGATTATTGAAAACAGAAACGGAAAGCTGGCTCAGGACATCAGCAACAATATCGGAAATTCGCTGGACGGATACGGGATCAAGGTTCTGGCTGTAGAGACAAAATCTCTGGATATGCCGGACGACAACAAGCAGTCTGTTTACGAGCGTATGATTTCTGAGAGAAACAACATAGCGGCTTCCTATACAGCTCAGGGTAATTCCTCTGCTCAGAAAATCAAGAACGACACTACCAAAGAGGTGTCTGTGATGAAGTCTAAAGCTAAGGCTGAGGCAGAGAAAATTAAGGCAGAGGGCGAAGCCCAGTACATGCAGATCCTGTCTCAGGCCTATAACGACGAGAGTAAGGCAGATTTCTACAATTTTGTACGTTCCCTGGATGCAGCAAAGGCTTCTTTGAAGAATGGAAACAACACGCTGCTTCTGGATAAGAGTTCGCCGATTGCGCAGATCTTTTATGGATATTAAAGCGCCAGAGACAGCGAACGAAGCAAGGTAAGTTGACACGGAACATCCGGCGATGTGTGGAGAGAAATCCATACATTGCTGGATTTTGCGTTCAAGGAAATATTTCTATGCAAAACAGAGCCTTTTGTGCAGAAAAGTATGAGGAGAAACAAAGAGAGTTTCCTGCTTGGATTTCTATGGATTTTGTATCTGAAATGGCGAAGATAATATGCAAATGCAGTATAAATATTGCTGTAAATATGTTATAGTAAATGAAATAAATGCAAAGGCTGAAAGCGTTGAATCGGCGGAAAGAGCAGAGAAAAGGGAAATAAAAATGATATAATACATGATTTTGAAAGAAGAGGAAATTGATCGTAAGCTTTTTTGTGGTTTTATCCGTCATCAGGTTGTTGATCAATGTCTGCGTCGCGAAAATAATAAGTGGGTTGTTCGTTCCGATCCTTTTGTTGATGACTGGACAGAAGAAGACTATCAAACCTTGATTGGCTGTTTACGGAACACAGCACATACGGATGGATTTGTATATGGCGCCTTTCTGAATGATGTACTGAAAGGCTTTGTATCTGTAGAGCGTGGTTTTTTTTTGCGGAGAAAAGGAATTGGAAAAGAACTGTTTCTTGCAGATGCAGAATGGGCAAGAAAACAAGGGGCAAAAAAACTATATCTCTCATCTCATTCCGCTGTGGAAAGTCAGGCATTTTATCATTCAATGGGCTGTGTGGATGCCGCTGAATATAACCAGAAGCATGTGGAAGAAGAACCATATGATCGGCAGCTGGAGTATGTTTTGTGATTTTTTAGAAGAAAATTTCATGCCGGTATCTTCTGGGTTATGTGTTATGCCTGTATGGGGAAAAACTTAATTTTTATGATTTTCAAAAAAATCGAAAGAGAAAATGAACACCATTGTGACTGTGATTACAAGGAAATAGGGTGATACGATGTGGACAGGATTTCCATAGCTTAGAGACGTATTCGTGGAACGCAGTGGAATAAAACAGCGGTTTATAGCAGAATAGAAGAGATGAAAAGGCGGTAAAATATGGCAAAAGCTAGTCACTATTATTATGACCAGTTAAATAAAGAGCAACAAAAGGCTTACTATGCAATGAAAACAGGTTTGTTAAATCTTCAGGACTCTTTTGCAGTGCCAATGGTGTCTAAGAAGGAATTGTCGGATATTTATTTTATGCTTCGTATGGATTGCCCGGAGATATTTTATTCGGTGACATTTTCCTACAGGTATTATGCGGATTCTACAGCAGTGGAAATGATACCAAAGTATCTGTTTTCAAAGGATAAAATCAAGGAACACCGGCAGGCAATGGAGTCAAGAGTGAAAAAACTGACCCGTCAGGCGGCAAATTTAAATGAGAAAGAGAAAGAACTTTTTATCCATGATTTTATTGCAGAAAATGTAAAATACGATAAGCTGAAGAAGGAATATTCCCATGAAATTATCGGAGCTTTGGGGAATGGAACAGCTGTCTGTGAGGGAATTGCAAAAGCAGTGAAATTTCTCTGTGATGAGCTGAATATCTGGTGTATCATTGCGCTGTCGGAGGCAAATCCGGACAAGGGAATCAAGTACAGGCATGCCTGGAATGTAGTTCGAATCGACGGACAATATTATCATCTGGATGCGACATTTGACAATACACTTTCAAGAAACAATCTTATACGATATGACTATGTGAATTTGTCGGACAAGCAGATCTTCAGAGATCACGAGCTGGTCATCTGGAAGGTACCGGTTTGCAGTGATTCCGATCATTTCTACTATAAAGAAAAGAAACTATCCTGGACAACGATGGATACCGTGCAGAGTCGGACAAAGCAGGCAGTAAAGAAGGGAAATATACTTTTATTTCACTGGAGGGGCGGATATCTAACCAGGGAGGTTTTGAAGGAACTTCTGGAAATATTCGACAAAGAAGCACAGGCCAGAGATAAGAGGGCCTATGTTTCTGTCAACTGGCCGCAGGCCGTACTGCAGGCACGGTTTGAAGATGGAATCGGCCAGGAACAGGTGGAAATGGAAGAGGCAAATGAAGGAGAGAAGGAGTAGCAGTGGAAGGAGGCATTTATATGTTAAAAAAGGCTTTTTGGGTTCCTTATGAGGACAGTACAAATTACCCAACTCTTGCAAAAACCATAGAAGCAATTTCAAAATATTGTGAAGAAAATGGTGAGACTTGTACATTTATTCATGATGATGAAGTTGAGATAAATGGAAAACGATATGAAATCTATCGTGGCTATGAAAATGGAAGCAGGGGAAATTATGGGATTAAATGTAAGGAAAAATGAATTTCAACAGGTAATGAGCATCTGCTTTTACATGACTTCACAATATTAGGAAACATGAAAAGATATAAAAAGCTTTGAAGAGAGCCAATATGAAATAATCATTATAAGAGACAGAATATAATTCGGTCTCTTTTTGGCATTACAATATTATAAAGTACTCGTGTCCGATGTCACAACAGAAAATTATAATGTGATAGTTGATTTCCTGAAAAAACATATCATGGGTATCATCAGAGTGGAAAATGAATAAAATTTTTGTGAACAAGATGGATTTGTTGAGGTATGACATTGAGATAAGCTATAAGAATAAGTTAGAAAGGCAAAGGAAATGCGAAAGATTGATAAAACGATTGAATATTATAATAAAAATGCGAATCTATTTGTAGAAACTACAGCCAATGTGGAATTCTATCATATGCAGAATCGATTTTTAAGTAAACTGGAAACCGGAGCACATATTCTTGATTTTGGTTGTGGTTCTGGTCGGGATACAAAATTTTTTTTGGAGCAAGGTTACCGGGTAGATGCTATTGATGGATCTGCAGAACTCTGTAAATTGGCAAGCGAGTTTACTGGTATTGAAGTGAAACACATGTATTTTCAAGAGCTATCAGAAGAAGTGAAATACGATGGCATTTGGGCATGTTCATCCATTCTCCATCTGAATCTCAGTGCTTTAGAAGATGTGATGAAAAAGATGACAATTGCTGTAAAATCAAATGGAATCATTTACACTTCGTTTAAGTATGGTATATTTTCTGGAGAAAGAAATGGAAGATATTTTACGGATATGACCGAAGATACTTTTGGTAAATTATTACAGAAGATTCCGGAATTGGAAATCGAAGAACAATGGATTACTTCGGATGTGCGACCGGGAAGAGGAGAAGAACAATGGCTCAATCTGATTTTGAGGAAAAATTAGAAATAGAAAAATTTCATATTGAATCAACGGATGTCATGACCGGAGATAGAAACAAAAACAGGTTTTTGCTTTATCAGTTGAAGCTTAGTATGGCCCAGGCAAAGCAGATTGATATTATTGTGGCTTTTCTTATGGAGTCCGGTGTAAGAATGTTGCTGAAAGATTTAAAAGCAGCTTTGAATCGTGGTGCCCAAATTCGTATTCTGACTGGAAATTATTTGGGAATTACGCAGCCGTCAGCTCTGTTTCTGATCAAAAAGGAATTGGGCAATAAGGTGGAATTACGTTTCTACAACGATAAGGAGCGTTCTTTTCATCCGAAATCATATATATTTATTTGAAAATCACTCATATGCAATTGATGATGCAGAACTTACGAGATATTCAAAAAACTGGCATAAGCCGGCGATTGCGAAGGATCTTGCAAAGTATGATCAGGAAGATATTGATACAAAGGTTGAAATGTTATTTCAGCCAAGAGGAGCACAGATAGAAGCTCTATGTGCATTGGATAATAGCAGAGCAGAGGGGGCTGTACGTGGACTCGTTCATGCGGCAACAGGCGTTGGAAAGACGTATTTGGCAGCATTCGATTCTGCAAAGTATGAAAGAGTATTGTTTGTTGCTCATAGAGAAGAAATATTAAAGCAGGCAGCTGTATCATTTAAGAACGTACGTCATTCAGATGACTATGGTTTCTTCTATGGAAAACAAAAGGACACAGGAAAATCTGTACTCTTTGCTTCTGTAGCAATTTTGGGTAGAAGTGAATATTTGACAGAGGAGTATTTCGCTCCGGATTACTTCACGTATTTGGTGATTGATGAATTTCATCACGCAGTTACTGAGCAGTATCAAAGAATAGTAAATTATTTTAAACCACAGTTTATGCTGGGACTTACTGCAACACCAGAAAGAATGGATGGAAAATCTATTTATGAAATTTGCGATTACAATGTTCCATATGAGATTACTTTGAAAGAAGCAATCAATAAGGGTGCATTGGTACCATTTCATTATTATGGCATTTATGATGAAACAGATTATTCGACCCTTCGAGTAGTGAAAGGAAGATACGATGAGAAGGATTTGAATGATAAATATATTGGCAATGTTAAGAGGTATGATTTAATTTATAAATATTACAAAAAATATCACTCTAAACGTGCTTTAGGTTTCTGCAGTTCAAGGAAACATGCAGAAGAAATGGCAAAGGAATTTTGCAAACGAGGTGTAAAATCTGTAGCTGTATACAGTAATGCTGATGGTGAATTTTCAGAAGAAAGAAACCGGGCAATCGAGAGATTAAAAAGTCAAGATATACAGGTTATTTTCTCTGTAGATATGTTTAATGAAGGTGTGGATATTGCAGCTCTTGACATGGTTATGTTTTTGAGACCGACAGAATCCTCGACCGTATTCTTACAACAATTAGGGAGAGGTCTACGTACTTGCAGAGGAAAAGAATATGTTAATGTTCTTGATTTTATCGGAAACTATGAGAAAGCTGGAAGAGCTCCGTTTTTACTGAGTGGTGATGCATGTATTGGAGAAAGAACAGCTTGTGATTGCTATGAAATTGGGTATCCGGATGATTGTATTGTAGATTTTGATATGCGGTTAATTGATCTCTTCCGAGAAATAGATAAGAAATCCCTATCTGTCAAGAAAAGAATTGAGCAGGAGTATTATCGTGTAAAAGAATTGTTAGATGGAATTGTTCACCAATATGGATACGGATATTTATGGATACTGTATGAAACATTCCAAGGAGAATCCATTTAAACGATATATGGATTTCCTTTATAAAATGCATGAATTATCGAAAGAAGAGCTCCAGGTTTATTCTGGAATGGGAAGAGAGTTTCTGCATTTGATTGAAATGACCGACATGCAGAAAGTCTACAAAATGCCAATTTTATATGGATTCTACAATGAAGGTAATGTAAGGTTAGCTATTACAGATGATGAACTGCTGGAGAGTTGGAAGAAATTCTTTAACCATGGAACCAACTGGAAAGATTTTCCGAATGTGTTTTCCTACGAGGAATATCAGAAAATAACTGATAAGCAACATTTAAGTAAAGCTAAAAGTATGCCGATTAAGTTTTTGAAATCATCAGGGAAAGGTTTTTTTGTAGATAAAGCAGGCTATGCATTGGCGATTCGAGATGAACTGGCGGATGTAATCAAGATAAATTCTTTTAAGGCACAGATGAAAGATATTATTGAGTACCGTACGATGGAGTATTACCGGAGGCGGTATGTGGAGAAATGTGGGGAATCTGAATCATGATGATGCAGAGAAAAACAGTCAGAAAGAGGTAGGTATAGCTTCTAGGAAATCGACAAATGATGGAAAAAACAAGCGAAAATAAGCGTAGTTATACTAAGTTGTGGTTAAAATGCCTCTGTCGTGGAAATGCCGAAAAGTAGCGTAAAATTAAGGAAAATCAAGCATTTATAAGGAGTTTTAGATATATGATAAAAGTACTATTCATTTGCCACGGCATGATATGAACACACCCTCGAAAAACCTAGTAAAATCAAGGAAAATCAAGGAAAATCAGCATTCGAACACCCTCAAGTACGCCATTTTGTACGCCAAATTTTTTGAAAATCCCTGATGTGACAGTACTGTTTTGAACGTGAAAAAAACCAATAATCGCCGTGAAAAATCATAAAATCACGGAGGAAAACATCATGAAAGAACAGAAAAATTGTATGCCGGTGGGAGACTATTTCATCCCAGTAATCGAATTGAAGCCGGTAGAGGATAAGGTTTTGAATAAGTATGGAAGAATGCGCAGAGCATATCTTCAGGAGCAGAAACCGATGGTGTTTGATGATCTGGTACTGACGGAGTAACTGTTTCCGCATTTGTATGAGGTGCAGGAGATAGCAGAGGAAAGAGTGGAAGTGATCATGGCTGGACTGCTGGAAAAGAATCCGGCACCGGATAAGGAAACGGACGCTATGGCTTGGGTAGGGTATATGAATATGCTGAAAGCGATGGCGGAGGCGTGTGTTTTATTAACTCAAAAAAGAAATGAAAAGGACTATGAGTTTGAAATTGAAGTCTCGCTTATGATCGACAGCGACAGGTTATTTGAAGATAGCAGACCAACTTATACTAATATAAGAAAATATGTCTTTGATAAATATGGTATAAAGCTTCAGCTAAAAGATATAGCAGATGTAAAGCGCGATTACGGCATGAAAATGAAAGTCAATAAACATTTAATAAAGGGCGATGAACCAGTGAGGCGAAAGTGTACACCAAATAAACGGAAGTATATCATAGAAGCCTTAAAATATTATCATGTGATATAACAGAAAGGCACTCGAAAATAAGGGTGCTTTTTTGGTGGAAAAGAGCTTGTAAAAAGTTATTGTTTAATAGTTTGTAATTGCGTAAAATAAAAAGGAAGCGTAAATCTTGGAAAATACATCAATATGCAAAAAGTCATTGTATATTAGTAAATAAGCGTGTAAAATGGAAATGGAAGCATGAAATAGGAAAAACCAGCAGTGTGTAAAAAGTTATTGTTTAATAGTTATAACATGCATACTTATGCAATTACATTGAATAAAAAATCCTTAACTTTGCATTGTGCAATAGCTTATTGTATAATATAGGGGGGGTGCCTGTATCTAGAAAATAGAGGGAGCATTAGGGGGAGTAATAGAGCAGTAGAAATAGAGAAATATTAGAGTAGAGATATAGATATTCAGAATGTATATTTATACTTCAACATATGAAAAACATTGACATCATTGTTTGCAACGACATCATCTAAAACATTATTTGCATTTTGTGAAAAAGTGAAGTTACGAAAAGAGGGAGATTCATGGCAATATCGAGAGCGGATCTGATGGGGGACTGGATGAAGGCGTACGGGTTTCTGGAAGTCACCCCAAAGGATTTTTATACATCAATTTTTAGAAAGTGTTTACAGGAGCGGTCTGTAAAGGACAACAGCGAAACAAGAGGCTCGGTAATAATCCAGACAGTGGTAAAGCCAAAGAGTGCCGGAAAGGGAAAGGTTACAATCATTGATGAAAATCTTGACGGGTTAGAGAAAGCAATTGAAAGTGCAAATCGAATTTATGAACATTTTGGAAAAGAAGGACAGCTTGGGGAGGTCAGCGTTTTAACTTTCACAAATGGATGTACCTACCTTGGAAAACGAATGGTAGCGAATAACATATTTGAGTTGTCGGCGTTGATTGTGGAAGTGGATGACTTGATAGGAAATGACGATCCCAATCAAGAGGGTTTACGGAGCCCCATGAAAAGCTTCACAGGTGGTTTTGCGTATGACGGGGATTCCTCCAGAGGGCTGAGGATTCCAAAACCGACTTATTTGGTCTGCTCTGGGAGCGGAATACATCTGTATTATGTGTTTGAAAAGCCGATCCGTGTAAACAGGAAAAGTTTCTACAAGCAGTATGAAGCGTTGGACGACTATAAGTACTGTCTGATGTATATGCTCTGGAAAAGGCTGAGGATCACGGATAAAGAGCTGGAGAAACAGGGGATTGCACAAAGGTACAGGTTAGTTGGTACGAGAACCAAAGAGGGAGGTATCTGTAGGGCATTTCAAGTAGGTCAAACTGTATCAATTTCTTATATGAATCAATTTTGTGAAGATCTTTCATTTGAGGATGAACATAGTGGGCGGCTAATGAAAGCACCGGAAATATATGAGATTGAATATACGGCTCCTAAAGAAAAACAGCAAGAGGAAAAGAAAGAGACTATCCCAAGGCTGGGTAATCTTGGTAAGGGAGCGTATGTAAATGTGCTGAATGTTATAAAGAACCATGCAAAAGAGGGAAAGCGTTACTGGATGGTTTTCTGTCTTGCGTCTGTAGCAAGGAACTGTGCGATTCCCTATGAACAGTTGGAAAAGGACGCATATGGTTTATTGGACTATCTGGATTCATTGACGGAGCACACCGGAGAAAACCAGTTTACCAAGTCTGATATAGAGTGTGCATTGAAAAGTTATTACTATACAGGGCCGTTTATAAGAAAGTCTACATGTGAACAGTTGTGCGGCGTGAAATTTGCGCCAGCCATCAAGAGAAACGGAAGGACACGCAAGGAACATTTGGAGTACATGAAAGAGCAGAAAGAACTGAAAAGGAAAAATGGGGAGCCTGTGGATTCTGGGCGTTCTCTGAAATGGTGGCCTGTGCTGGCGTACCGTCTGCTTTATCCGGATGGAACAAAGGCAGAGTGTGAAAAGAAAGCCGGAGTATCAAGGCATACCATATTAAAATACTGGACATTGGTGGACGAGCTTGAGGAATGTGGTTCTGGAGCCGTAAGAGGGCTTTCTGAGGCTTTGAAAGGGCATAGTCTGGATGAACTATTACAGGAAGATAAAAAGCCCGTAGGCGTGGCTCTGGTAAAGGAACAGGCTGAAAAGATTTTAACGGAGAAAGGGCTTCTTGGGAAATATACGAAAACTCTTCCGGAAAAGTAGGACAGCAGTTATATCAGCTGGACTGGGCTTTATTTTAGGCGTGGTAAGTTTATATGTGATATAAATTTTTTTGAAAGGAGGGCTTATCATGGCTGGCGATAAAGACAGGGAGCGTGGTAAGGGTATTCGGATCACGGAAGATGAAATCAAGAAGCATTTCTTCACGAGTATTGAAGGCGATTTTATGACGATTGCCAGCAGAAGAACAAGACAGGTTCTTCTGCGTAGCCGCATTATCAGACGGTGTGATCCTCTTATAACAAACAAGTATAGTATGGACTTGGCAAGGCGGTTGTTGCGTTACATCAAAGAGGCACAACAGGATATTGAAAACACATCTATGAAGCGGTAGTCGGGAGCTTAGGGGCTGTAAGAGAAATCTTGCAGTCCTTTTTGTATGCCTGTTTATCGGGAGGTATATGGCTATCATTTTGTCAGTAAATGTATGAATAGGTATATTTTAATTTTTTATATTTAAGCCGTATTTTTGAGCCTGTAAAAGATGGCATTACGAGCGATAAGAGCATAAAAACTGTAGATTGTCCCTAAAAAATGAAAGGCATTTTCTTGCAGTATGTCAGCAGACGAAGCGGAAAGAACGGCGTTATAGTATGGGTATAAAAATTAAAAAAAGAAAAGGAGCATAAAAAATGGAAGGAACCGTATTTAGTTCAAAAACAGCAGAGGCTAAAAGTTTAATAACTGAGTTAATGGGAAAGAAAGCAGAAGTGGACAGAAAAGAACTGTCAGAGTATATCCGAGAACATTCCAGTGAAGAATTTACAGATGGAGTAATTGCCGGAGCAATTAAAATCATGGTGGCTTCTGGAGAGATTGTAGTGGTGCGTAGAGGTGTTTATCAGAAAGGCATTGACAAGTCGGCTTCAACTAGGTTTGAACGGATTTTCAACATGTGCCAGAGGTTTAAGACGGAACTGACGAAAGTTTGCACTTTCAGTATGATGGAGCTTACAGATTCTGAAAAAGAAGCATATCCGAAAATGGCAGAAATAATTGACGGGCTTAGAAAGAATGTGGATATGTCAGTTATGGAGGTTGACAGCCTTATAAATGAACTGGATTCTGGGAGCAAGAAACCGGATACAGTCATTCCAGAAGTAAAAGAAGCAAAGGAAGAAGAGGAAACTCTGATAAAAAATGAAGATGCTTTTAATCCTCAGACAGCTATTGAGGGATTGGGTATAAGTCTGGGTGTGATGTCTATGGACGATCTGAAAGAAAAAGACGATACAGCTTCCGTATTGGAAACTGTCATTGAGGGAGAGTCTGATATAGCTCCTCTGGTTCCGGTAACCAAAAAGAGAGGACGGAAAAGCGTTGAAAAGTAACAAATGGCGTTAGATATAAACCGGAGAGAACTTCTCTCTGGTTTATACGCCGTAAAAATCCAGAGCAGAAAGGACGGGATAAGCATGAAAAAACCTTGGGAATATCAGTGGGATAATTTAAGCGACAAGGATATAGAGGAAATCGTGTCATATGCAAAGTCAATACAAATTAACCAGAAACACGATTCAAAGTTGCGTGACATCTATATAAGGCTGGTTGATACTCAACAGAAAAATAAAGTTGACGGTACGGTTTATTATTGTCTACTTGAGTTCTGTAATGAGATAAACAAACATAAGATTCAAAGTATGCGTGAATATCAAGAGAAGATGCAGAAGGGCGAGGTAAAGCCAGCAATGAAGAATATAGACATGGAAGAACTGAAATACTTGAGATATTCTAGGGGATGGAGCTATAAAAGTCTGGCAGAGCACTTTGGTGTAACCGATAGAACAATCAGAAACCGTTTAAATCAGCTGAATGGGGCTGGAGGCAAGAAATAATAAGTGTAATCTTAAAAGACTGAGACATTGGCATATGTTGATAGATCATAGGCATTAGAGCGAATTTGCTGGCTGGTATGGTTTATTAGAATATCATCAGAAAATGATGTAATCATAAAAGAACAAGATGTTGGCATTTGTCGGTCGATCATAGGCATTTTCCGGTAGTTCAATGGCTGTTTTGGTTTATTGGAATATCATCAGAAAATGATGTAATCATAAAAGAACAAGATGTTGGCATTTGTTGATAGATCATAAGCATTTTCCGGTAGTTCAATGGCTGGTCTGGTTTACCAGTATATCATCAAAAAATGGGTAGTGTAATCATTGGAAATATGTATTTTTCCTTTGGGGGGAGCCTAGGAAATATGTATTTTTCCTTGGTAGCATTTGGATTTTTCAGCTGGCTTTCTTTTTTGCCGCTGGCCTTTCGGAAATCGCTGGCGTTGCCTCTGCTACTTTAGACTCCCTTAAAAGCTGGGAGCAGTAGGAAAAAAATTTCCTCCCAGGATCCCAGCTTTTAAGTGACTAATAGGTGCTAGAAAAATCTGAGATAAGGCTTATATATGCTAGAGCTGAGGATTACTTTGATTAAGGATTGAGCATTGACATTTGATACTTTGAGAACTGCTGTGATGCGTTGAGTTTAATGGTAGTAGAACATTCCTGTTTTAGGCTGACATTCCATAGACGAGATATTAGCAACTTATCAGATTTATAGCCTGTGTCAAATCCGATTAAGCATTGGACAAGTATTTAAAAGCATTTATCTGTATGGATTTATACATATCAAGGCTGTGTTTGGCAAGTCTGAAAATAGTTGACATAAGAAAGAAAAATAGCATAAAAAGCAAAATAGTTCTAACATGAATACAAACATATGGCATATCTAAAATAATTCTGACTATTCTGAGCAAAGTTCTTGCATAGTTCATAAATTTACAGCGTGAAATCCGGCAGATTGTCTACTGCCAAATAAGTTCGTTAGCGTTACAATGGGAGCATACAAAAGAAATGGAGCGTGATAAGAAAATATGATTGCATAAGAAAATGAACTAATCTAATTGAATAAAAAGGCTGTCTGTGTTAAAATAAGCTTGAAAACTAAAAAAGCATAGCACCTTCGAAAGTGCTGGAACACTCTCCTAGGTGTGAAAAGTGTTTTGCAGAACACCTTTCGCAATGGTTGCTACCACTACTATGCCATTACATTATAATCGAAGTTTAGGCTTTAGACAAGATGGAAAATGGCTGGGAGTTTATTTGTTGTACTCAAAAAGACAGCGAGGCGTAAGGTTGGATGCTTACACCTTGCTTTTTTAGTTTTCCTATAAAATTTTAGGAGGGCAGTCTGAAAGGGGATGCAGTCTGAAAGTAAAACGAGAACCTACATAGTTACGGTTGCAGAACAGGCACAAGAACAGCCAGTAGCCCAATCAGATCAGAAAAGTGGCATAGGCAAGTGTGACAAGTCATTTTCTGGTTTAGTGGAAACCCAGCAAGAACCTTGTAAGTCAGACAAACCAAAGATAACCATGGCAGAGACAATGAACATAACTCTGATGGTAGCGACTTTAGCATTATCAGTGCAAACCACTGTTATTGCAATTATTGGGCTAAATGATAAAGCGGTGGGTCAGTATAGGATCGTGCTTGTAGGCTTTCTTGTGGCAATGGTGCTTATTATGGTTGCTTGTGCGATATTTTGTCTGGATATTATGAAAAACATCTTCACGAAGAAAAAGAAATAGCTTTCAGTAAAAAGGTAGCAACTACAAAAGCATTTTATAATCATTAAAATCTAAAGAGTACGGAGGTAAAAGTGTGATGAAGCGTAAAGGATTAGTAACAGCAGGATTGGTAGCAGGTTTATCAGTGTTATCTTCCATGTCGGCGTTTGCAGGCGAATGGAAAACAGACGAAGTAGGAAGATGGTATCAGAATGATGATGGTTCCTATACTACAAACAACTGGCAGAAAATCAAAGACGATGATGGTGTAGAGCGTTGGTATTTGTTTGATGAAGCTGGATATATCCGTACTGGCTTCTGGGAAGAAAATGGCTACACATATCTTTTAAGAACAGAAGGAATGTGTACAATGAAAGAAGTGGATCCAAGTTACCAAGACGATGATGGCGTGATTTACGACTGGGGAGATTACGATGTGAACCCATATCCAGGTGCTATGGTTACAGGTCATTATAAGACCTGGCCTGACTGGTTCTATTTTAACGATGGAGTACGGTCAGACATACCGGAAGGAGCCATGATTAAAGATTGTACAATTACCCTTGAGAATGGGTGTACTGCAACCTATGACGCAGAGGGTTTCTGGATTGGCGAGTAAGTTTTGACTATGTTAGGAAGAGCTGGTTTATATAGCCAGCTTTTCCTAAATAAAGATCTTATAGGGGAGGACGGAAGCATTTCTATGAAGAACAAACTCAAAAAAGTCATTATAACAACAGGCACATTACTCTGTCTTACAATGGCTCCCATAGCTCAGAATAACCCATTAGGGCAGTTCTTGAATGAAGTTAGCTGTACGATGGAGGTTCAAGCAGCAGAACTTCCTTACTCTATTTATTGGGAGACACAGGCAGATGGTAGTTGGAAGTATAAGCTTAATACAGGAGGATATGCTTCTGGATGGATACAAGATGAAGTAGACAAGAATTGGTATTACATGGATGAATCCGCTACTATGCAGTCTGGAGTTTACAAGTCCAATGGTAAGTATTATCTGCTATCAGAGTTACATGATGGGCATTATGGTCATATGGTTAAAAATGGAGAGGTTTATCAAGGCATAACCATATCAGCCAGCACCAATGCAGATGATGAAGGAGCCTTATCCGATTCCACCTTATCAGCATTAAGAGGTGCTGGAGTCAATGTAGATAATGTTCCCGACATATCCGGTAGTCAGCACGTATCCGATGGCGAGATAGCAAACCCTTCACCAGCTCCTCAGCAATCCCAGCCAGATCAGTCATCTCAGAGTGCTCAAGCTCATGCAGATGCCTTTATGGACAAATGGTTTGGTGGACCTAATGGTCCTCTAGATAAAGGCGGAACAGGTGCGAAGGGTCATCTATACAACTAATCATTCCAATATGTAAGGAGGCTAATGAGCTTCCTTACATATCATTATTAAGCAGTATAACCCACAAGGAAGGAGGTATAGCATATGGGTGGAGATAACTTTTATATTGGACCTGGGTGGTTCATAGTATTTTTCCCATTAGCACTTATTTCACTTATTGCAGGACTTATATGGAAGTTTACAGGTGGTTTAATATCTTACTACATAGCTCATATTTTCATAGTTGTATATGGCATATTATCTATTAGTCTTGCCAGTTATGACTTGTATGTAGCTTGCAGAGAAAAGAGGAAGGATAGGCATAAGAATAAAGAGCATTAAAGCAGACAGCACATATTGATTATTATATCAAGCTTAGGAGGAAAATAAACATATGAACAAATTTTCAAAAATCGTAATAGCATTAAACATTTTATTTGGCTTAGCTTTTGTAGCGACTGTAATTTATGCAGATAGCATTAGCTTATTCTTCACAACTGGTATTAGTTTACTTGTATCATCAACAATGTTTGTGTGCTGTGTGACATATGATTACATAAAGAACTACAGAAGAAGCACTAATAAGACAGCAGAGCATTAAAACATGTGATACATAATAAATAATATATCATTCTGAGGAGGAAAATAAACATGTTAAGAGTACAGCAAATGGCAATACTAATGGACATATGTGTGATAATAGCATTCTTAATAGCTGTTATAGTAGGCAAGGTGACTAAAAAGTTTAACATACCTGTGCATCTCATAGTACTAGTTTTAGCAGTAGGTGTGCTTTGTATACAGAATTTATCAAATATAGCTTAGGAGGTTTACATGAGTAAGAAGTTAGACAGAGAAATAAGTGAAGCGGCTACTCTAGTTTTAGTTGAGACATTAGAAAGAATTAAGGAGCAAGAACATCTTACTAATAAAGGTGTAATAGACTATTTAGATAGTAAAGGAACAACTTGTTTATTAAAAGTTTGAGATCATATTTATGTTGGTATGGTCTTTTTTATTGTTTACAAGCTGTCAGAAAATTTGTTATAGTTTCACAACTTAGTGTGTCGAAGTGAAAAGAAATTTGAAAAAATCAGAAAATTCCCTTGCCAAATGTCAAGTTCAGCGGTATAGTATAAGTAAAGAGAAAGAGAGATGATTGAGTTAGGATAAGAGGAAAGGAGAGGGAGCATGTGGAAAGCAAAGAAGCCGCTTGAATTTATAATAAGTTCTACATTGAAGTCATTAGAGGATATGCGTGAGGAATTGAAGTATGTTTACATGGATATAAGTGATTGGCAGAAGAAAGGTCATAGCATAGAAAAACTGGAAGCAATCAGTGAAAGAGATTTAGTTTATATAGCGAGTGCATTTCATTTTTTAGACGAACAGATAGACTTAATGAATAGCATAGATAAAGAGTTCAAGACCGATGTACTAGACGAATTAGAGGCAGTTAAGAGACAAAAGAATCAGTTAGAAGGAAAAGTATCAGCGTTACAAGAGGAAAATCAGTTATTAAAGAAATCTTTAGAATCAGCAGTTGAAAAGAACGAGGCATTATTGGAAAATATCAGCGAGCATATGAGGGTGTTTAATAGCAGAGTTGATGAAGCAGTTGGACAAATAGCCTGTAAAGAGTATCTTAAATCTGATGAATATAAGCATAGAGATAGAAAAGGAGCAAATGCTTCTTGTTACAGAACAGATGTGAAGAATGAGGACATTATAGAAAAATATCAGTCTGGAATGTCAATAAAGCAGTTGGCAGAGAATTACAGCATGACAGAAAATGGAATGAGACGCAGATTGAAAGAATTAGGCGTGTGGGAGGATAGGAGATTTACAGCGAATAAAGTTACTTGCAGTTAAGTTAGAGCTTGTAGTTGGAGTTTATCAGTTATTACATTTAGGAAGGAGCAAAGAGAATGAAGCTTAAGAAAATTATTTTGACTGGAGTATTATCCGTAGCAATGTTTGTAGGATCTGTCATTCCAAGTATGGCGGCAGAGTTAACCCAGTCCTCTCGTTGGGTTGGTTCAGAGAACACTTGGAGGGTATCCGATAACAATGGTGGTTATCTAAAGAACTGCTGGTTCCAAGATGACATAACAAAAGACTGGTATCTGCTTGGTGCTGGAGATGACAACACGATTATGTTTAGTGGCTTGATTACCGATCAGAGCACAGGAAAGACCTATTTGCTTAATACGAATCACGATGGCACCTATGGGCGTATGCTGACAGCAGATGGAACCTATACTATCAATGGACAGAATGTTTATTTGACATTTAATCAAGAGCATAACGGAACATTTGGTTGTATTCTAACAGGTTTATCCGAGGTTAGAAGCACAGGTGTTGAAGAAAAGCAACTTCAATCAATCCCCAGTGACAGCCAGCAGACCATAAATACAGCACCTTCAAACAACCAGACCGGAAATAATGGTGGTTTAACAGCAGACGAAAAAGAGTTTGACTTTGATGGTGATGGTGTGCTTAATCAGTACGAGAAAGAATCTTATGGGGCAATGAAAAACTTTGACTGGGCTAAATGGCTTGAAGAGAATCCGAGTACTGGTGGAAAATTAGATTGGAACATCTAAAACTGAATAGAGATAGCATTTATAGGAGTTGGTTTATAAGACCAGCTCCTTAACTGCATTTTAGGAGGTATTTTTAATGAATAAGAGAACATTATTATTTTTATTATTAGCGTTAGTATTAAGTTTATCTGGCTGTAAAAAAGAAGAAGAACCTGTTGAAGTTTCATCTTTAGCAGTTATAGAGCCAGAAAGCACAGAGGAATTTGTAGATAGGCTTGAAGAACCTACAGTTTCAACATTGGAAATCGGAGAGGCTCCGTCAGCCATTTACAACATTGAAGGCAAGCAGATGGATGAAAGTGAATACTTTGCATATCAAGAGAGTTTACAGGCTGACGAAGAACAGCCTACTGATTCTAACGGCAATAACATTCCTGGGGGATTTGCAAATCCTTTAGTTGAAACAGAACTTTCAGAGGATGGAAGTTTAGCAGATTACAAAATCAATGAACCAGCAGAAACGCAGACAGAGCCAGAGAGTTTATCTGAAGAACAGGCAGAAGAATTAGAGTCAAATATAAATGACTTTACCTACAAACAGGCGGTTGAGGATAGCCGAATTGTGATAAAAAATGATCTTGCAGAATTAAGAAAGAGCAATCCGGAGTTTGCTGATATAACCGATGAAATGGTAGATAACTACTCTGAGGATGAACTGGATGCATTGGTTCAAAAGATTATGAAAGCAAAAGGCTTTTAGGAAGGAGGCATTGATATGAGAATAGGAAAGCGTTTTAAGAGATTTATGGCTTTGCTGTTAGGCGGTTTACTGGCTTTTAATAGTTTAACTGTGTATGCGGATGGAGACTTGAATGGAACCGGACAGGGACAGGAAAACCAAGGTGGAGCTTTTAGTTATTCCGGCAGTTATCATATTTATCATGTGAATCAAGGTATCAGAGCCTATATAATGAACAAGGATGGCACTGTGGTTTCAAATGTCGTTGATTTTGTACGATACAGACCACAAGACTTTGCGGCTGGCAGTGGTTTTAGTGCTGAACAGTTTGACTATATGGTAAAGACATATCAAAATAAAATAGGCAGATGGAATAAGAACAAGAACGCCGATTTGAATACCGACAAATCTTTTGGTGGTAAGCAGACTATAGTTTATTTAGGCGGTGGAAAGAAAGATGTCAGTTATACGGTTACTTATGACAATCTGATGAATCCGCAGACAGGTGTTCAACACCCAGTGCGTAAAAGTTATGACCGGAATGACCCAGACTTTTATGAAACTGGCATGGTTTCTGCAAAGATGTATACCTATGCGGAAGTGGAGAGATACTTAAAAAATCATATAGAACTCAGATATGGGGCTGGTTCTTCTCCGATAGATCCGGCTGGTGGTACGGTTGTAGTGGATACCTTGACAAAACAGGGCGTTACCATCAGTAAGAAGTTTAAAGATCCTTTAAATTTTGAGGGATGGGGGTCTGGTTTAGTGGCTTCTGGGGAGGAACTAAAAGACCAGATGACAGCAGTATTCAAGCAAGATGGATCTATCATGTTACAGTTGTTGGCAATGATGGCTATGCCTGTAAGAGATGGAAAAGGAGATCTAGTACCGGAAAAAGGACTTGAGCCGCTTTTTACATTCTATGATAAGAGTTTAAATGACAAGGTAGCCGCATTAAAGGCTTCTGGTAGTGAAAATCCTCTGTTTGATTTGTTTGGACAGGAAAAGTTATATTTAGCGTTTGAGCCGATCCACTGGGCTAGTTTTGAAGTAATGAAGCCTAACGCTAAAGTAGGTTACAATGGGAACAGAGAACAATCATTTTATTCAACGCCTTACATCATGTACGGTACTCCCTCTCAGATTATGTGGCAGTGTGCAAAAATGCTGAGAGAATATGTGGCAGTTAATACAGGCTTCTTTGGTATGGAAATGCCGCCTAAATATGACAATGAATCGTTGCCGGAGTTTTTGAACTGGTTGGAAAATGAAGGGTTCTACTGTAACTGGGAATGGGGTTTAAGTGACAGAATTTATATGCTTGATAAGGATGAACCATCATTAGGTCTGGTAAAGCATAGCAATATTGTTGATGATATGACTCCTTCATACTGGAGACAACTGGTAGATGGATACTATGGAACCGGATACGGCATTATGTTGTTTAGTTTGAACCCAGAAACAGGAACGAGTACCTTTGATGAAATCAACTACAGCAGTTCTTCTCCCAATGGGTACAGACCGGAAAAATCTGAGGACAAGTCAAATGAAGGCGGCTTGGAGGCTCAGAACAATATTGTGAAGTTTTATAGCACGAAAGAAAATGACAACTATGTTTATGAGTGTAACTTTACCAGACAAAATACGATCGGCAACATTGTGATTGAGGATGAGCCGGATGGCGGCTACAAGGTGGATAGCTGGTATACTTCGGATATTTTCAAAGAGCCTGTCAATGATACAGACAGCTATGACGAATGGAAATCTGCAATGGAAAATAAACAGGAAGGCTCTAAAAATGGAAGTGTTACATTGAATCCAAAAGAAACTTTGTATGTCCGGCTTGTGAAAAGTGAGACAGAGCCAGTGGAAAATCCAGAGCAAAACCCGACTAATTTGGTCTTACACGAAAACGAGCTCAGTCATCAATTTGGTTTATCTGATGCTAACAATGGACATTTAGTACAGGGAGTTGTAAATTATTCGTCAGTCAGTTCCGGCGAGAGCTGTGATGAAGATGTAGGAGACGATGACGACTATGAGGCCTGTGGTTCTGACTATGAATGGGTGGATTCAGAAGCATGGCATTTCTCATTAAGCAATCATAAAGTTTATGATAAAAAGTTTGTCTGGGATTGGAGACAGACAGGAGCAACAAGCTGGGGAGCTGATGATCTTGGAGAAAGCGGTGGAGACAGGAAAACTGGTTCTATTGAGCTTGATGGAAGAATGATACTGCAAAGAAGTTTTTCCGACAGACCTGTTTTATATCCGAACATGAATCAGAATACCGAGAGCACCTTGATAAATATGGGTTTAAATGCTCCGGCATACATACCAAAAGCTGACCGATATGGAAATAAACCAGAACAGCCTTCAAGGGTATCTTGGACAGGAACTTTTGAAACAGACTGGGTATTTGATTCTAACAGCCCACAAGCGACCTTTGAACCAAGTTGTGGACATGGAGGATCTGATACAGACACACATAATACAAGTAATAACAAGTCAGAACTGGATGGAGCTTATAGCAAACCAAACAACACAACAATCTATGGTTTATGGGGCAAAGAAAACAAAGGGGTAGCACCTCTAACAGATACAGCACAACAGAATATCTGGAAGTTAGGCAATCTAAACTTTAAAGGCTTCAAGAATCATATTAAAGAGCAGCCTTTCTCATTCTATCCATACTACAAGATGAAGTTTGTCAGTGAATTAGACGGTTCTGAACAGGATGCTTATTTAACAGCAGAGAACCTTAGCACATTATTTTCATTGCAGAGGATTGACAGCTCCATATTCAGAACAAAAGGCTCTGTAACATTGGATTTAACATCAAGTCAGTGGAGCACCCATAGCAAAGCCCACAGTTTATTGGCTGAGAAGCAGATAGAAGATAAAAATAGCCTGTTACCGGCTGGGGCGATCTATGATTTAAAGACGGCAGATGCAGACGGAAAGGCTTCCCAGAGCTGGGTGGGATACCGGATCTTCAATAGTTACATACCGGATAAAGCAGTATTAAAGGATGCTACTGGAGTAAAGAACAAGGATGAAGTATTACAGGCAATAGAGGCATTTAAGAGCAGTACAAAGAACATTCTTGACAATTACGAAGTTGTTATGCATGGTCAGATAGGCTTCAATACTGAGGGGGACAAGAAATTTTATGATGGAAGCATTCAGCTGACAGGAAAGACCGGAAAATATAAAATGGGTCAGAATGAGTTTATCCGTGACAGTAAATACGATTTGCAGACAGGTTCAACCTCAGCCAACAGTTCTGATATAGATGTACTTGAAGAAAGAATTGAAACATATGACTGGGTTCTCACATCAGATGCAGATGGAAATGTAACAATATCTCGTGATGGTACTGCATTAGAAACATTAAATAAGACCCAGAGAACCTTAACGAATCCAGAAGTGACCGAGTTTAACAGCAGAACCAACATGGTAACAAATTTCTTGAACAGTATTGACAGAAATCTTGGCTCAGACCGGAATGGATCTACTTGGTATAATGAAGGGTTCAGCATTGGTTGTATTGAAGTCAGATTAGCTTATAGGATGGGCTTCGGAGATGGAGCAGATAGCATAAGAAGTACTGCATTAAACATCAAAGCGAATGGTTTATTAGCTGACAGAACAGATATGTTTAGCTTTGAGGAAGAGAAAGGGCGTAGTTATCAGTTCTTCACTTCAAACAAGAGCCTTGTGAATGAAGCAAACGGCAAGCCGAAATTCTGGACAGGCTCTTATGACGGAATAGACATTTTTGTTCCGAATATGAACAGTTTATTGGTAAGTAAGCGATTCTATACTTCTAATACAACAGTTATGGATTTGAACTAAATTTACGGAGCTTATCAGACAGGGGGAGCCTAAAACTTCTCCTGTCTTTTATTTTGGAAAAGAGAACTGGAACGGATCTGAGGGAAAGCATAGTTGGAAAGTCTGATAGGGCATAAAAACAGAAATGGATTCAACAGTTTAAAGATTTTCATATGCTTTCATGGAAAATCAAACTTGATAAAAAGAAATCGTCTTTGATAGGGAAAATATCAGAATAAGAAAAGTGTGCTCTGACCGGATGAATGATTGTTTTAGAACAGTGGAAAAAATAGGGCTTGTTCTGTGTGGCATGAGTGGAAAAAATGATAAGCATATGCTGTTAGAGCCTGTGAAATTTTAAAAGGTTTATTTTGTAGGGGTTGGATAGAAAAGTATAGATTCTAAGGGTATGGGATTCGAGTATTAAAAGTTGGGGTTATAGGGTTGAAAAATAAGTAGTAAATCAGCAGTTCTTCAGAAATGCGACAGCTTTATCAGTTTGAGAGAAAACACCAGCAAGTCGGTAAAAGGAAGAAACATTGCTGCAATCCGCTGGAACTGATTTTCCGGCTTCTTTTTATAAATGGGTATATTTTATTTCATTTATAAAAAGGGGTTGATACATATGATTTATGGATATGCTCGTATTTCATCGCCGAGGCAGAACATTGAGAGACAGATCCGGAATATTAAGGGTGCATACTCAGAGGCTAAAGTGGTACAGGAAGTGTTTACTGGTACAAACTATAAAGACCGGAAGCGTCTGAAAGAAATTGTCCGGCGTGTAAAGGCTGACGATACGATTGTGTTTGACAGTGTTTCCAGAATGAGCAGAAATGCGAAAGAGGGCTTTGAACTGTATGAAGAGCTGTTTAACCGTGGTGTAAATCTTGTGTTTCTGAAAGAGCCGCATATCAATACAGATGTTTATCGTAGAAATATGAATCCCGACATTCAAATGACCGGAGAGAAAGCAGATATTCTTCTGGAGGCTGTGAAACGGTATCTGCTGGAAGTGGCGAAGGATCAGATCCGGATTGCGTTTGAGCAGTCAGAAAAAGAGGTTATGGATTTGAGGCAGAGAACAAAAGAGGGAATTGAAACCGCACGGCTGAATGGAAAACAGATCGGACAGGTCAAGGGGGCGAAGCTCGTAGTAAAGAAAAGCATAGAAGCCAAAGAACTGATAAAAAAGCAGTCACGCAGTTTTGACGGCAATCTGAATGATAAGGAGTGCATGAAATTAGCCGGAGTCAGTCGGAATACATTTTATAAATATAAACGGGAGCTGTTGGAGGAAGAGGACATTTGTGAAAATGAAGCTATGGAGTAAGAAAAGAACCGTTTATTTGAAACCGTAAAATCAAAACAGGTCAGACATTGAATCGAATCAAGGTCTGGCTTGTTTTGATTTTGGATGAACCGTCAAGGTCTAAAAAATCTTATAAAAATATAAAAAATCTTGCAAATTATTTTCATACGGTGTTACGGAGATTTTTTTTTGAGAAAAGCGGGATAAAACGGGGGTTTTCCAAGGATAAAAAGCCTTTGTATGAAAAAGGTTTGAAAAATTTCTTATTTCAAGGGGAGTGAAGTAAGAAAATAAGGAAAAAACGCTGTGTCCGGCATGGTTCTGGTTGGTGTATAGGCGTGTTGCAATGTTGTCTGGGTAGCATTGGTGTTGTATTGGCTTTTAAATCCAATGACGCAAAGAGTAAATTGTGGAAGCTTTAAGGATTTGTAATGGGATGAATGTTCCATAGATGGCTTGTGCTGGATTGAGTAATGGAGAAAAGCGGCTCAGCAGTTTGGTTTCTGTTCGGTGTCTTTGCTCTATCGTCTGCCTGTGATTTTTGGGAAAATGGCTTTCAAAAATGGAGTGGAGCATGATTGTGAAATGCAATAATGAAAATGCTGATAGAAAATAAGAAATCCGGTTGACAGGCTGAAATATAAGAACAGCGTGCCGGAGCGGTTTGGAGTTTATCCGGCTGACATTCATAAGGATTAGAACCGAGTGCAGTGTGGGTGTATGCATTGGAACTGGAAAAAACGGAATATCAGAAATAATAGAAAAAATGCTAGAGACAGGTTATGTCAAGAAAACAACATTCTCTGACGGAATAGGTATCTATGGGAGGACAGGCTTTGTTTTCCTGTTTAGCCGGAAATGGCTTTCAAAATGAGGGTAGCATGATCATGAAAAAGAAAAATAAAAAAGTCCATAAAAAATAAAAAATCTGCTCAACTAGAAAGGATAAATGGAAGGCGTAGTGGAAAATTTGGAGCTTATTCGGTGGGCTTTAAGAAAAAAATGGACATATGAAAGCGGTGTATGCTTGTTGGAAAGATTTGGGAAATGAGTAAAAGAAGTAAAAAATAAGATATTTTGCAGACTGGCTTAATCAAGGTCAAGCATTGGAACAAAGAATAGAAATAATGAATAGAAAGAAAAAAGAATGGAATTTTGCAGACTGGCTTAATCAAGATCAAAGCATTAAGTCAAGATTTAGAAAAAGGGAAATCCGGTAGAAAGTGAAAGTTTATATGTGCTGGTTATATGGAGGGGTCAGCGGTAGAAAGTGAAGAAATAGAGCATTGCCTTTTATTATTGTCATTTTGTAAATAAATCTCCGACATTCAGTTATGTCTTACGACTTGAAATAGAGCATTCCGATATAAGGGGCCATCTTTTAAAAATTAAGGAGAACAGAAAGATGGTAAAAAGTGACATTGAATGTAAGAAAAAACTGGCTAAAAGCGACATTGATTTTCCAGAGGGACAGCGTTATCATTCCGAGACCAGTGAGGAAGAAAAAATGAGGCGTGAATTTTTGGACGCAATCAGTCAGATGCTGATTTACTATAAAAATAAGGGGGAAAGCCGCAATGATTAAAAGAGCGTATGCATATTTACGAGTATCAACATTTCAACAGGTAGACGGTAAGTCGCTGACAGGACAGGAAGAAGAAATCAGAAAATACTGCAATGTTTATGGTATTGAGCTGGTGGATGTTTATTCAGACGAGGGGAAGTCCGGCAAGTCCATTGAAGGACGCCCCCAGTTTCAGAAGATGCTTCGTGACATTAAGGAAAAGCAAGAAGTAGATTATGTCATTGTATGGAAGCTTTCAAGATTTGGAAGAAACGCCTGTGACAGTTTGAACTCATTAAATATATTACAGGACAATGGAGTGAATCTGGTTGCCTTGACAGAAAATGTGGATACGGCAACCCCGATGGGAAGGCTTGTATTTACGCTGTTAGCGGCACTGGCTGAAATGGAGCGTGAGAACATCAGAGAGCAGACGGCTAACGGATTGAAATACAATGCCCTGTCCGGCGGCTGGAATGGCGGTATACCTCCCTATGGTTATGATGCAGTTAACAAAGAGCTTGTTATCAATGAGGAAGAAGCCGCTGTAGTAAGGAAGATCTTTGAATGGTATCTGGAAAGCGAAGAGGCAAGCTGTGATTCTGTGACGGGCAGATTAAATGAAGAGGGCATTAAACCCCGACATTATAAGCGTGTTGACCGGAAGGCAACAGAAGAGTCTGAGACAGATGAAACCGTTTATCTGCCTCCGGTAGCAGACTGGTATACATCACAAGTAAAAAAGATACTGGATAATCCGACCGTCTGTGGAAAAATCCGATACGGCTATCATAAGACGGATGACAGCGGTAATAAAGGGAAACCGTCCAATGATTCTGAAAATGACTACATACTTGTGGATGGAAAGCATGAGGCTATAATCTCTGAGGAGATGTGGAACAGGGCACAGGAGAAAAGAAAAAAGAGTAGAAAGCCCAGAGGACGGCGAGACAGTACGAGCGAAAATGTCAACAATGTGTTTAATGGAATCGTAAAATGTCCGCAGTGTGGGGCACATATGATTAACTATGGTAGCAGATATAAAAGGGCTAATGGCGAGGAAAGTTATTATTCGACTTATGTTTGCGGTTATTGGAACAATCATAAAAAAGGAAAGTGCCGTAAAAATCCGATCAAGACAGAGATTTTGGAAAAGGCAGTTATAGGTGGGCTTAGGGAATATACACGGCGTCCTAATCTTGCTGAGGAAATACATCAGTATATGGAGCAGGAACTTGATACCGGAAAGCTTGAAAAGGAAACGGAAGAACTTAAAAATAAGATAGCGGCACTAGATAAGAATGAGGATATGCAGTACAAGATTTTGTGTCAGATCGGTGTAAATCCTACTTATCAGAATATGAAGCCGGAACGGATACAGATTAACCTTGATAAGATCGCAACAGAGAAAAAAGAGCTTCAAGAAAAGTTGGATTATAAAATGAAACAAATAGAATCCGTTCAGTTAGAAAAAATGGACTTTGAACTGGTAAAAAATCTGCTTGAGAATTTCAATGAAGTTTATGAGGACGCACCAAAGGAGCTTAGAAAGAGGCTGGTTAGGAGCCTTATAAAAGAGGTACAGCTTGGGTATGATGACAAGGGAAAAGTGGTTCCTGTAAAAATGATCTTAAAGTTTTCTGGGGAACAGATTGAGTTAATGAAAGAACACAAGGAAAATTTTGGGTTAAATGAAGCTCATGCCGAGGAAATAGTGGTGGCGGAATTATTGTATATAAATTAATTTGACGATAGGCTGGTAGAAATCTATCAGCCTATATGATTTGTGTGGTATTATTATTGGGTAAAAACTTAAGCGAGGTACTAACATGATAACAGGTGAATACTACAATATATTTGGAATAACCAAATTAGACGCTGATTTGTTTGATGTAGAAAGCAGTAAAGAAGAAAAGAATGTAGCGTTTCTTCATGAACGTATTCATTATATTCAAAATTTTAGTACAGTTTATGGAGTTAATAGAGCATTACTTAAAATGAGTCAGTATTTGGGAGCAATCCTTCAAATACAAGAAGGAAAATTTCCATCTAAACCATTTGAGAGAGAAGATCAGGAATTTATAGGCGCTATATTTGAAATGGCAGAAGGAGAATTCTTTTGACGATGAAGGAAATATTGTTCAGTGTCACGCAGTTCAAAAGATTGAAGAAATAGATAATTACACATTTTTTGGCTATGATGTTGAATTCCCTGAATATCGATATTTATATAAAAATCAACTTGCACTGAAATATGATGATGGAAAAGAGTATTATTTTGGGGGTAGCGCTATTTCAGAGAGTATGTCATATTTATTTGAACAAATCTTTTTCAATGAAGTCGAATATTCACATAGATTGCCTTATGATGCGTGCAATTTGATATATAAGTATCTGGTAAAAACAGAGTGTAAATGTACGGTTCTGGTTGCCTTGTGTTATTCTTCACTAATGTCTATGTGGCCAGGGAACACCTTTGTTGATCTGTGTAAATGTATAAAAGAAAATAATATAGAACTAAATTCTGCAAAGGAAGTATTTAATTTTGCAAAGGAAAAAATGCAAGAAGTGCCTATTCAAATTGTTGATGAAATATTAAAGAAATTGGATTTAATTTTTCCCGAAGAAAAAGAATTTCCAGTAAAAGTTTTTGAGGAAGAGTCCAATTATGCAAGAGAATGGTTGAAAACAAAATATAAGTTTTTAATAGAGCGAGAAGAGGAATTTCGTGAGGCATTGGTTTGGATATTAGATGAAGTAGAGGATGATAAGAAACTGGCATTAATGTCTTGCCTATTAGATGAGTATGGACAACCTATTATTATTGACTCTAAAGGAAAAATGTATAGTGGAGAGGATAAAAAATTAGTGCATGCCTTAGCGCCTTTATCATTGTATAAGATAGTTATTGAAAGAAATCCTACTTGCTTTATGAATGAAATTTGCATATCCAATAATGGTATTCCGGATGAAGATTGTAAAAAATGGTGCTGGAAGCATAAATCGAGCAATGGATTTTGTATACTTAGATACTATTTATACAAGATGGGATTGGGTGCAATCGAATTTGAAAAATTAGAAAACACACCATTTGTTTATGAAAAGTAAAATTGAAGAATTGGACTTAAAAAATAGTATAAATAAAGACAGAATCATAGACAAGCTGCTTGGTAAAACTCATCATCGTGGATGCTGATCATCCGATTAAGTATTCTGATGAAAAGGATAGTTTCATGCAGTTGTCAGGGTGCTGAAGATTGCAGAACAAGTATTTTCTGATTGTGAATAACCTGGACATTGAGTATGTAGCATGTTTGCATGTGCCTGAGTATAAGGCATAGGAAGTATCGATATTCTTGCAGACAATTTTAAGATTTCAGTTGTTGAAACAGTTTAATAATAACACAGAAGCGTATGGATGCCTGAATAATGTTGCGTGTTATTATCAGGTTTTGATTCAGAAGATTCAGGGCAAGAACAAGTTTGTGAAAAATACATATTCTGTGAAGAAAAAGAGTTTTGAAATTGCTATCAGTTGAATATATTCAGAAAAACAAGATACGAAACAGAGATGAATAACAGGAAAATTAGATGAAAGACAGAAATGAAAATAGCAATATAAAGTTGAAAAATTGTGCGATGTGTGGTATGATATTATAAGAAACAGAAAGGCGGCGAGAAAATGATTGATTTGACAAAATTTAAGGCGTTTGATTTTAGTGAGGGCGTGCCATATTTTTCAATTACAAACAATGGATTGACATTTAATAAATCAGTGATAATGAAGATGAATTATCCGGCATTTGTTAAAGTGCTAATCAATGAAAGCGAAAAGCAGATTGCGGTTCAAAGTTGTAATGAAAATGATGATAAGGCAACGCCATTCTATAAAGAAAAAGCAAACGGCGTATTATCTGTTAGAATGAATTCGAAAGATTTGATAAATACAATCGAGAGAATCTGCGATTGGGATTTAAAGAAAATTTCGTATAAAGTAAATGGTGTGTATTTTCCAGATGCATCTTTAATGTTATTTGATCTGACAGATGCGGTCACAATGATTTAAACTCGCTGAACTCCTGATTCAAAAAAATAAGCTTATACGAGACGGCAATCTCATATAAGCTTAGTGAGAAGAAGCAGAGACAAAGGTCACCTACTAAATCTCTAATTGTCAAGTGTATTTTAGCATTTGTCTCTCTTCTTTTCCATAGTTTTGCAGATTCGTCTGCAAAAAATCTTTTGGAAAGGAGGAAAAATGTATGGATAAATGCAAAGAAAATGAGATGGTTTATACACCATATATTACACTCAAAAATGGACATCGTATCTATGCTAAGCAGTACGGGAAAAAGGTGTTTTGTTTTCCTAAAAACAATGAAAAAGAAAAGAAAAATGCGTAGATAATCTTGTGAGGGTGTAAGGTGACCGCATCCTCTCTTAAAAGAAAGAGAGGTTTAGAAATGAACAAAAAGGTTAGTAGTTCAAAAATGGCAACTAACGCATCTGCAATTTTGAAGGCAAGTGGAAGCTCAAAAATCCAAAAATCATTGGCTGCGAGTGTTCTGTCACAAAGTGTATCTGGAAAAGCTACTGGAAAAGATATGGAAACTAAGGCATCACATGTTTTAAATAGTAGCAAATATTCAGATGTAACAAAAAGTTTGGCAGCAAGTGTGCTGTCTCAGTCGGATAAAAATAGATAAAAAGTAAGAGGAACCAGCTCGGAAACGGGCTGGTTTCTTTCATATATTCTTATATGATGATGTAAAAGTAAAAGATACCGGAAACGGCAAAAACAAAACAATAATACATAAATGATTGTTTGATATTTTGCCGATAATGTGATATACTATATCATAGTAAAGTGTAAATTTTGATTCGATTTATAACGGAGGAGAGCAGATGCGATACCTTTCAGTTACTGAAATAGCAAAAAAGTGGAATGTTTCAGAGCGCAGCGTCAGAAATTACTGTGCCCAGGGGCGTGTGCCAGGCGCATTTCTTACCGGCAAGACTTGGAATATTCCTGAAAATGCAGAGAAACCGGAGCGTTCCAACAAGAAAAAGGAACAGCCGGTTACGTTGCTGGATATTCTGCAGGAGCAGAAAGCGAGCAAGTATTCTGGTGGCATTTATCATAAAACACAGATTGATTTGACATACAACTCAAACCATATCGAAGGCAGCCGCCTGACTCACGATCAGACAAGATATATTTTTGAAACCAACACCATAGGTGTAGAAAATGAAGTGCTGAACGTGGACGATGTGATTGAAACAGCAAATCATTTCCGTTGCATTGATATGATTATTGATAATGCAAAAGCTGCACTGACAGAGAAATTCAT
>ERZ791682.236-NODE-236-length-43866-cov-3.6557_pt1 | contig 43866 bp, 38 predicted proteins | sample MGYA00509958_ERZ791682 | MGnify/ENA primary metagenome ERZ791682 (study PRJEB30046, sample SAMN00715194) | human gut metagenome | study: EMG produced TPA metagenomics assembly of the A metagenome-wide association study of gut microbiota in type 2...
TCGTTGTTTTTACTGGCGGGAACGATTGCAAAGTGTTTTCACTTATCACCGGAAGCCGTGCGGATTGCTGAGCAGATATTACACTGCTTTGCCGTTACATCCCTGTTTATCTGGCCGCTGTCCTTTACCCTGTCAAATGCGCTGAGAGCAGCGGGAGATGCAACCTTTACCATGATTGTAAGCATCGCTTCAATGTGGATATTCCGTGTCGGCAGTTCGTATTTCTTTGGCATCGTGCTGCAGATGGGTGTACTTGGTATATGGATTGGCATGTTTGTAGACTGGGGTGCAAGATCAGCACTGTTTGGCTGGCGGTTTTTAAGCGGAAAATGGCTTCAGAGGAAAGCATTGGCATAGGAAAATAGTCCGAAAAAAAGCTTCTGTTACTTGTTTTTTAATCCAGATTGTAATAAAATATAAATATTAATAGTCAGGATAAACGAAGGAGGACTTTGAGATGGACGACAAGGTATTGGAGAAGAAAAAGGGACTGAATCTGATGACAAAGATTCTTATTACGGCATTAATACCGCTGATTTTGATTGTAGTGCTTGCAGGTGTGTCAATTCATTCGGTCGGTTCAGTGGTTGCCAAAAAACTGGTCATGCATGAAATGCAGACAGCATCCTATGCATTGGAGATGACATTCGACAGCTTAGGCAGTGGTGATTACCACAGTGATGGTACAAATCTTTATAAGGGGAACTATAATCTGAACTCAAATAATCAGACAATTGACGATTTTAAAAAGAAGACCAATGTGGATGTAACCGTATTTTGGAAGAAGACACGTATGGTAACAAGCGCTATTGACAAAGATGGGAAGCGTGTTACAGGGACTGCCATTCCGGACAGTGTTTATGATAAAGTAATGCAGGATGGAAAGTATTTCTCCGATAATGTGGATATTGAAGGTACAGAGTATTACGGTTATTATGAGGCTTTAAAAAATGCAGATGGCAGCAGTCAGGCAATTATTTTTACAGGAATGCCTTCAAGTGATGTAAAAGCAATTTATAAAAAACGTCTGGTTAACACAACGGTATTTATGATTATAATTACGCTGATGGCCTGTGCACTGCTTGCTGTGGTTATAACATTTATCGTGAAAGCAATTACAAAGGTAATCGGACATCTGGATGAAGTGGCAGATGGGAAAATGGATTTTAAAATCAGTGAAAAGCTTTTACAAAGAAGTGATGAAATTGGTAATATTGCGCGTTCAGTCCATACCCTGATAGGAGGGCTGGCTTCTATTGTTGTAAATATCCATCACTCAACAGGAGAACTGGCTGAATTTAAAGATGATTTTCAGAAAAAATTTGAAACGATTAATAATTCTATTTCAAATGTAAATGTGGCTGTGGATGAAATTGCAAATGGAGCGACAAGCCAGGCGGATGAAACGCAGAAAGTAAGCAGCCAGATTAATGATATGGGTGATGCCATTACAAAGACCTCCCAGAATGTCGATTCACTGACACAGAGTACTGAACAGATGAAGGAACATAATGAACAGCTGGATACAACCATTCAGGAACTGATGGCAATCAGTGACAGAAATAAAGAATCTTTAGCTGCAGTTTATAACCAGACCAATGAAACCAATCAGTCTGTTATGCATATTGGTAATGCCGTAGATATGATTACGGATATTGCAGGTCAGACTAATCTGCTTTCATTAAATGCGAGCATTGAAGCCGCAAGAGCAGGTGAATACGGAAAAGGCTTTGCCGTTGTTGCAGACCAGATCAGACAGTTAGCAGACCAGTCTGCCAATACTGCAAAAGAAATCGGTGAGATTGTTGCAGAATTGATTGAAAATTCCAATACCAGTGTGGAAACCATGGGGGTTGTCCGACAGGAAATGACCGGACAGTATGAAAAGTTAAATACTACAAAAGACATATTTGAGCATTTGAATGAAGAGGTAAACAATGTAGTAACAGCCATTGAAAGTATTTCTACGGAAGTGGAATCCTTAGATAGATTAAAGGGAGAGGTACTCGGCAGTGCAGAAAGTCTGGCAGCGATTGCCCAGGAAAATGCGGCAAGCACCGAAGAAACATCTGCATCTATGGTGGAACTCGGTGAAATTGTCAACGACTGTAACACAAAGACCAAGCAGCTGGTTGACATTGCAGACAGCATGGAAGAAAACGTACATAAATTCCATGTCGCAAGCATCATCAAAGGTTAGCTGATGTTTTATAATACCGTGAGGAAATGACGATTAGAAAATGTTGGATTTTTTGTGAAGAGTGTGCTATGATAGCCAAAGAAATGGAAGGAATGGTGATAGGGCATGAGTGAGTTTAGTACCGCTGAGATTCATACCAATGAACGTCTGCTTCGTTCAGATGTGACGTTGGAAGAATGCAAAAAAATAGAAAAAGTGTTGCGCAAGAATAATATTTCTTATTTTGAAAAGTGGAAATTTCACACAGGGCTGTTTCATGTAATCAGCAGCCGTAAAAATTCCAAGTGTGATATATACATTCATTCAGATTCCATCGAAAGGGCAAAGCAGGCACTGGGAATCCAGACAACAAAGTAGTTTGTAGTACAATGATGTGCGGCAGTTTTGAAAGAGGATAACCTTTTAAAAACTGCCGCATTTTGATTATTGGAAAAGAATTCCGTAAGGTAAAATGCGGTACAAGAGCCGATTTAGCAGCCGGGCATGCCTGCTGTGAAGATAAAGACAAAAAGGGATTGGAGAAACAAAATGAAAAGGCAGATTTTAAAAGCACTTACAGTATTGCTGATAATATCGGCATTGACAGGCGGCATGGCAGCCTGTGGCAAAAAGGAAAAAGCGCAGATGTCAGACGGAACCTTTACGGTTGGCTTTGATGCGGAATTTCCGCCGTATGGTTACAAAGATGAAAGCGGCGAATATGTCGGTTTTGACTTGGACCTTGCACAGGAAGTCTGTAACCGCAATGGCTGGACACTTGTAAAGCAGCCGATTGACTGGGATTCAAAGGACATGGAATTAAATTCGGGAACCATCAGCTGTATCTGGAACGGATTTACAATGGACGGCAGGGAAGATGAATATACATGGTCTTCTGCCTATGTGGATAATTCACAGGTGGTTGTTGTAAGAGCCGACTCCGGCATTACAAAGCTTTCCGACCTTGCTGGAAAAGTTGTTGTTGTACAGGCGGATTCCTCTGCATTGGCAGCATTTACGGGAGAAGATGCAGAAGAAGCAAACCGTGCGCTTGCGGCAAGCTTTCAGTCCTTACATTAGGTGTCTGATTATAACAGTGCGTTTATGAATCTGGAATCCGGTTCAGTCGATGCGGTCTGCATGGATATCGGTGTCGCAAAGTACGAACTGGAAGCCCGAGGCAGCAAATATGTGATGTTAAATGAACACGTATCTTCCGAGCAGTATGGCATCGGTTTTAAAAAGGGCAATACCGAATTAAGAAATCAGGTACAGGAAGCGTTAAATGAAATGCTGGCAGATGGTACATTTAACGAAATCGCACAGAAGTGGAAGCTGGAAGAAAGCGTATGTCTGGGACAGAGCGGTGCAGATGAAGTGCTGCTTGCCGAAAACGGACAGACACAGAAGAAAAATTCTGTTGCACAGCTGGGAGAAATCATTGTGCAGTTAAAAAACGGCATGTTTGCCACACTTGGTATTTTTATTCTCACACTGGTGTTCTCACTGCCGCTCGGACTTGTGATTACATTTATCCGTATGAGTAAAGTAAAGCTTTTACAGTGGATTGCAAAGATTTATATTTCAATTATGCGTGGTACGCCGTTGATGCTGCAGCTTCTGGTTGTATTTTTCGGACCATATTACCTGTTTGGCATTTCACTGTCATACTCGTATCGTTTCTATGCAGTTATTATTGGTTTTGCATTAAATTATGCGGCATATTTTGCAGAAATTTACCGCGCCGGTATCGAAGCTGTTCCAGCGGGACAGTATGAAGCCGCCGAGGTGCTGGGATATTCAAAGACACAGACCTTTGTACGTATTATATTCCCGCAGATGGTAAAGCGGGTGATGCCGCCTGTAACCAATGAAGTGATTACCCTGGTAAAGGATACATCGCTTGCCTTTGCACTGGCATACACAGAAATGTTTACGCTCGCAAAACAGGTTGCGGCAACGAATGCAAGCATTATGCCGCTGTTTGTAGCCGGTGTATTTTACTACATTTTCAACTTCTTAGTTGCATGGATTATGGAACAGATTGAAAAGAGCATGCAGTATTACAGATAAATTATAGATAACGTATCTGCGGATTGCCAAAAAGGCAGGCGGCAGGAAGCGTCTGCGGAAATGAGGAATTAAGATGAAATTATTAGAGATGAAGCATGTCGGCAAAAGTTTTGGCGAGCTTGAAGTATTAAAAGATATATCAATGGAAGTGGAAGAAGGCGAGGTTGTAGCAATTATCGGACCATCCGGCTCCGGAAAATCAACCCTGCTTCGCTGTGCAACCCTGCTTGAAACAATGGATAAGGGTGTTTTGAAATACTGTGGGGAAGCGGCAACGGATAATGCGGAGGGAGAAGCCACCCATTACGTATCCAGACAACAGCTGGCACAGTTAAAGAATAATTTTGGACTGGTTTTCCAGAATTTTAATCTGTTCCCGCATTATTCGGTTTTAAAAAATGTGACGGATGCGCCGATACATGTGCAGAAGCGTGACAGGGATGAAGTCTATAAAGAGGCAAGGGAGCTGCTTAGAAAAGTAGGACTTGCAGAAAAAGAAAACAGCTATCCGGGACAGTTATCCGGTGGACAGCAGCAGCGTGTGGCGATTGCCAGAGCGCTTGCCATGAATCCGAAAATGCTCTTTTTTGATGAGCCGACTTCGGCACTGGATCCGGAAATTACAGCCGGTATCTTAAAGGTACTGCGTGAGCTGGCACAGGAAAAAATGACGATGGTGATTGTAACGCATGAAATCGCATTTGCAAGGAAAGTGGCAGACCGTGTTATTTTTATGGACAGCGGTGTGATTGTCGAGCAGGGAAAGCCGGAAGATGTCATTGATAATCCGGATAATGAAAGAACAAAAGCATTTTTACAGAAGCTATCCTAATATGGATCGGAGGAATTATGGGTACAAAACCGGTAAGAATAGATAACAGAAAACGTGAAAAGGCACGCAGGCGCAGACAGACTGCCGCGGCGCGGGCGGCAGTGTTTGCAGCAGCGCTTGTGCTTGTGGCAGTGCTTGTAGTGGCTGGCATTATAAGACATCATAAAAAGACACAGACGGTGCAGAATGATACTTCTGCACAGACGGTATCACAGACAGAAAACGGTACAGATACTGTGCAGGGTCAGCAGACATCTCAGACAGAAGCAGCCGGAGAAACACTTGCAGGCACACAGGTACAGAGCGTCACAGCAAAAGGCTATGCCATTCAGGTGGTAGACGGTGTGACGTATATCGGCGGCGTGATGATTGCCAATAAGTCTTATTCCCTGCCGGAAAGCTATGCACCGGGTGATTTGCTGCCGGAAGTCAAAGAAGCCTTTGCAGTCATGCAGAAAGCCGCTGCCGCACAGGGCTTAAATATTTACATTTCTTCAGGTTACCGCTCATACAGCCGTCAGCAGACACTGTATAACAATTATGTAAAGAGTGATGGAAAGGCACTGGCAGATACGTATTCGTCAAGACCGGGATATTCGGAACACCAGACGGGACTCTGCTTTGATTTAAATACGATTGATGATTCCTTTGGCAATACGAAGGAAAGTGCATGGCTGGAACAGCATGCACAGGAGTACGGATTTATTATCCGTTTTCCAAAGGGAAAAGATGCACAGACCGGCTATCAGTATGAGCCGTGGCACCTGCGTTACTTAGGTATTGACATGGCAACAAAGGTGTATAACAGTGGACTTTCACTGGAAGAATATTTAGGAATTACGTCAGAGTATGCCGATTAGTGTGAAAAATCCATAAATGAAAGATTTTTCACACAGCAATTTGTTTCCTAGTGAAAACAAATTGCCTAATGGCAGATGAGAAATCGCTCAGAATAGAGGTAGTATAATGAAGCTTTTTGTATACAGTATGAGAGAATATGATGAACTGGCCTTTTTTGAGAAGTTCTGTGGGGAATACGGTGTGGAATTCGGGTATACGACACAGACACCGTGCCTTGAAAATGTAGAGCTTGCAAAGGGCTATGATGTTGTGGATATTATCACGACAATTATGGATAAGCCGATGATTGATGCGTTTCATGCGGCGGGAATCCGCTGTATTTCATCAAGAACGATTGGGTATGACCATATAGATACGGAATATGCCCATACGCTTGGCATGGGTGTGACTCATGTAACTTACAATCCGGCGAGTGTGGCGGATTATACCATTATGTTAATGCTGATGGGGTGCCGTAAGGCAAAGCACATTATGGAACGTGCCGCGATTCAGGATTATACGCTCAAAGGAAAAATCGGCAGGGAGTTCAGCGACTGTACGGTTGGTGTAATTGGTACGGGACGCATCGGAAAAACGGTGATTGACCATCTTGGCGGTTTTGGCTGTAAAATGCTTGCTTATGATATTTACGAGCAGGAAGCAGTAAGGGAAAAGGCAGAATACGTAAGCCTTGACAGACTGATTCGGGAAAGTGATATTATTACACTGCACGCACCGGCAACAGATGATAATTATCACATGATTGATACGCAGGCAATTCAGAAAATGAAGGACGGTGTCATTATAATCAATTGTGCGAGAGGTGCGCTGATTGACACGGATGCTTTAATTGAAGGCATTGAAAATGGAAAAGTTGGTTTTGCGGGGTTAGATGTTGTGGAACATGAGAGCGGACTGTATTATTTTAACCGTATGGGTGAACCGCTTGGCAATCCAAAGCTTGCAATCCTGCGTTCCTATTCCAATGTCGTTGTAACACCGCATACCGCATTTTACACGGATGAAGCCGTATCCAATATGGCAGAAAATTCGATTATCGGAGCAATGAAATTTATCAGCGGGGAACACAGCAGTTTTGAAGTCAGGTGATGGCAGATGAGAAATTGCCTGCGCTTGGCATATTTTCATAAAATACGGCTTGAGTACCGGTGTCGAATATTGTATACTAAAGTAAATTGTAAAAAATGGAGGATATAAAGAAAATGCAGGAATTTAAACCATTCAAAGAAGGAAAAGTAAGAGAAGTTTATGATATCGGAGAGAATCTTATTCTTGTGGCAACAGACAGAATATCAGCATTCGACCACATTTTAAAGAATAAGATTACAGATAAGGGTGCAATCTTAACACAGATGTCAAAGTTCTGGTTTGATTACACAAAGGATATTGTAAAGAATCATATGGTTTCTGTAGATGTAAAAGATATGCCGGAATTTTTCCAGTCAGAAAAATACGACGGAAATAGCATGCTGTGCAAGAAGCTGGAAATGCTCCCGATTGAATGTATCGTGCGTGGATACATTACAGGCAGTGGCTGGGAAAGCTACAAGAAGAACGGTACTGTTTGTGGCATCAGCCTTCCGGAAGGTTTAAAGGAATCAGAAAAACTGCCTGAACCGATTTATACTCCAAGTACAAAGGCTGAATTAGGCGACCATGATGAAAATATTTCTTTCGAGCAGAGCGTAGAAGTGTTAGAAAAGCTTTATCCGGGCAAGGGCAGAGATTATGCAACACAGATTAAGGACTGCACAATCAAGCTTTACAAGAAGTGCGCAGAATACGCATTAAGCAAGGGAATTATCATTGCAGATACAAAGTTTGAATTTGGTCTGGATGAGAACGGCAACGTTGTTATCGGTGATGAAATGCTCACACCGGACAGCTCAAGATTCTGGCCGTTAGAAGGATACGAAGCAGGAAAGTCACAGCCGTCATATGACAAGCAGTTCGTAAGAGACTGGTTAAAAGCAAATCCGGACAGCGACTACCTCCTCCCGGACGATGTAATCGATAAGACAATTGCAAAATATAAAGAAGCATTTGAATTATTAACAGGGAGAAAATTCGCTTAACTGTAAATGATGGAGCCAAAGCGTAAATAAAAGCAGGGAAGAACCCAAATAAGCCGAAGTCAAGTAACACGGTAAATTTTTGCCTATAATGTTCCGACTGCCACGCTCTTCCCTCATGGAGCCAAAGCGTAAATAAAAGCAGTGCAGTACCAAAATAAGCCGAAGTCAAGTAACACGGTAAATTTTTGCCTATAATGTTCCGACTGCCACGCTCTTCCCTCATGGAGCCAAAGCGTAAATAAAAGCAGTGCAGTACCAAAATAAGCCGAAGTCAAGTAACACGTTGAGGCGTTTTTGGTACTGCACTGCTTTTCCATTCTACACTTTACGCGGAATCTTTACGCGAAATGAAACGTATCCTTCAATCCCTTCCACAGCTGATCCTTATCGCTGAGTAACAGCTTCGTGCCGTCATCAAGGCTGTAGCCGTCTCCGGACGGAGTGCCGTTATAGGAGCCGGTAAGCTTGGGCCATACAATTCCGATTTCCGGGTCATTCCATGCGAGACCGCCCTCGTCATTCGGGTGGTAGAAGTCCGTACATTTATAGCAGAATTCTGCGGTATCGCTTAATACTAAAAATCCGTGTGCAAAGCCTTCCGGGATATAAAACTGCTTTTTATTTTCTTCAGAAAGCTCCACACCGAACCACTTGCCGTATGTTTGGCTGTTTTCACGTAAATCCACGGCAACATCAAAAACGCAGCCTTTGATGACACGTACCAGTTTGCCCTGTGGGTACTGCTTCTGAAAATGTAAACCGCGCAGAACACCCTTTGAAGAAGCAGACTGGTTGTCCTGTACGAACTGCATTGTAAGTCCGGCTTCCTCCATATCCTTTTGATTGTAAGTTTCCATAAAATATCCGCGTGAATCGCCGTGAACGGTTGGTGTAATCACGCACAGGCCTTCAATTCCGCCTGCATTTTTTTCAACCTGAATCTGTCCCATATTATCTCCTTTTCTGAGCAACTTGTTGCGTAGATGCGATGAGAAATTCGCGCAGGCGATTTCTCATCTGCAATCATGGAGATTTGTTTTCGCTCAGAAACAAATCTCCGTGTGAAAAATAAGCGCATCAGCGTTATTTTTCACACTTCTCCATTCCAAGGGCATTTTCATGCCCTTGTTATTACAAAATTTCTTTCAAATATCGTTTTAGTGCATCCTGCCATGTCGGAAGCGGAGTAAATCCGTTTTCAACAAGCTTGTGCTTATCCAGACGGCTGTTAAACGGTCTTGCGGCTTTTGAAATGCCGTATTCCGCCGTAGTAACAGGAGCAACCGTTAAATGCCCGCTGTCATATTCACTGTGTCCTAAAGCCACAGTTTCGGAAAAAATAGCCGTTGCGAAGTCATACCAGCTGATAAAGCCGCCTTCGTTGGTTGCGTGGTAGTAACCGTATTTGTCGGTTTCAATCATATCGACAAGCAGTCGTGCCAAATCAAATGTATAAGTCGGTGTGCCAATCTGGTCATTGACAACCGTCAGTTTATCGTGGCTTGCGCCGACCTTTAACATCGTTTTGATAAAGTTATTGCCGTTTAGACCGAATACCCATGCAATACGGACGATAAAATACTTGGAAAGCAGACCGGAAACGGCGAGTTCCCCGTCTAATTTGCTCTGTCCGTACACATTTAACGGTGCATAGTCCTTACAGTCCGGTTTCCAGCTGTCAGTTCCCTGACCGTTAAATACATAGTCGGTTGAAATATACATGCAGGCAATATCCAGATGTTTACACATTTTAGCGATATTTTCCGTACCGACAGCGTTGACAAGATGGACTTTTTCCTGATTTTCGGCATCTTCTGCGGCATCGACAGCCGTCCATGCCGCACAGTGAATGACCGCTTCCGGAGAAACCGCTGTCAGTGTCTTTTTAACACTGGTAAAGTCTGTAATGTCCATTTCTTCAATATCAACACCGACAGCAGTATGTCCGCGTTTTTCAAGTTCATTTACAACGTCATGTCCGAGCTGTCCTTTGACACCGGTAACAAGCACTTTCATAAATTTATGTCCTTTCTATTAGCGGTTTTTATACATTTTTTCATAGTAATCCTGATATTCGCCGGAAATAATGGTTTTCCACCAGTCCTGATTGTCCAGATACCACCGGATGGTTTTCTTAATGCCGTCTGCAAACTTTGTTTCAGGAAGCCAGCCCAGTTCATTGTGAATCTTTGTCGGGTCAATGGCATAACGCATATCGTGTCCCTTGCGGTCGGTTACATAAGTAATCAGGCTTTCCGGTTTGCCAAGCTCCTTGCAGATAATCTTTACGATATCTATATTTTTCATTTCGTTATGGCCGCCGATATTATAAACCTCACCGACACGTCCCTTGTGAATAATTAAATCAATCGCCTTGCAGTGGTCCTCTACATAGAGCCAGTCACGCACATTTTCACCTTTTCCGTAAACCGGAAGCGGCTTGTCATTTAAGGCATTTGCAATCATTAACGGAATCAGCTTTTCCGGAAAATGATATGGACCGTAGTTGTTGGAACAGCGGCTGATTGTTACCGGCAGGCCGTAAGTTCTGTGGTAGGCAAGCACCAGTAAATCCGCACCGGCCTTTGAGGAACTGTAAGGACTGCTGGTGTGAATCGGCGTTTCTTCCGTGAAGAATAAGTCCGGTCTGTCAAGCGGCAGGTCACCGTATACTTCATCGGTAGAAACCTGATGATAACGTGTAATGCCGTATTTGCGGCAGGCGTCCATTAAAACGGCAGTACCTTTGATGTTCGTATCCAGAAAGATTTCCGGGTTTTCAATAGAGCGGTCAACATGGCTTTCAGCGGCGAAGTTGACAACGATATCCGGCTTTTCTTCTTCAAAAAGACGGTAAACGGCCTCACGGTCCGTAATGCTTTCCTTTACAAAACGGAAATTCGGGTTGTCCATAACAGGCTCTAACGTTGATAAATTTCCGGCATAGGTTAGGCAGTCTAAGCAGACAATCCTGTAATCCGGGTATTTGTTTAACATATGAAAAATAAAGTTGCTTCCGATAAATCCGGCACCGCCGGTTACAATAATAGTCATAAATCCTCCTTTAGTGCAGTACATCCATATATTTGCCGTCTAAGACATCTTTTAAATACTGTCCGTACTGGTTTTTCTTTAACAGTTCATAAACCTTTAATACATCCTCCTTTGAAATCCAGCCGTTTAAATAAGCGATTTCTTCAAGGCAGGCAATCTTTCTGTGCTGGTGCTGTTCAATTGTTTTTACAAAATTGGTAGCTTCGACAAGGCTTTCGTGCGTTCCGGTATCCAGCCATGTAAAACCCTGTCCTAAAAGCTCGACATTTAACTGGTTTTCTTCCAGATAAATGCGGTTTAAATCAGTAATTTCAAGTTCGCCGCGCGCACTTGGCTTTAAATTTTTAGCGTATTTAACAACGCGGTTGTCATAAAAATACAGGCCGGTAACACAGTAATTGCTCTTTGGCTTTGCCGGTTTTTCTTCAATGGATACGGCTTTGCCATTTTTGTCAAATTCTACAATACCGAACCGCTCCGGGTCGTCTACGTAGTAGCCAAAAACGGTGGCACCTCTGCCGCTTTCGGCATTTTCAATCGCGGCTTTTAAACGTTTCTTTAAACCGTGTCCGGCAAAAATGTTATCGCCGAGTACCATGGCAACACTGTCATCACCGATAAATTCTTCACCGATAATAAATGCCTGTGCCAGTCCGTCCGGGCTTGGCTGTTCTTTGTAAGATAAGCGGACACCAAACTGGCTGCCGTCGCGCAGCAGTTCCTGAAAACGCGGTAAATCCTGTGGTGTTGAAATAATTAAAATGTCGCGGATGCCGGCATTCATGAGTACGGACAGCGGATAGTAAATCATCGGCTTATCGTAAACCGGCAGCAGTTGTTTTGAAGTGACCATTGTCAGCGGATAAAGACGTGTGCCTGAACCGCCTGCTAAAATAATTCCTTTCATAAAACCTCCAGTCTTTTGTAGAAACAGTAAATGCTTTGTTCTAAAATCAGGCAAATAAATTTTGTCAATATACCCAGTATAAAAGATAACGTTACGTCACCTTCAAGCTTTTTCCGGAAAATTTTATGAAAGAATTTCTATATTTTATTCCGGCAGATAAAAAGCCCTGCCGATTTTGTAATATGAAATCCTTTGAGCGTCTTTTTTTCCACAAAGCGGCGGAAATCCTGATAACGTTCTAACAGATACTGGTTCTGGTTGCCGTGGCAGGAGAGAATATATTCAATCAGTGGTGCCGCATCCGTGACATATAAGGCATCGTCATAGAGCTGTGTTGAAATTTCTGAAAAATACGGTGCAAGGAGTTCTGCGCCGTTTTCAAGCCCAAACCTTGCATACAGGGCATCACCGGATAATTGGATACGGCTGTCAAACTCCTGGACGAGTGCTGTGATTTCCTGCATATGGGAAGCACCGTAGGTACTGCATAGAAACCTTCCTCCGGGAACTAATATGCGGGATACTTCACGGCAGACTTTTGCAATATCATCACAGTAAAACAGTACATGATTGGCAATCACAAGGTCAAAGCTGTCTGAGGCAAATGGAATCCGGTGGCAGTCAAATGCCTGAAAAGAAAAGCGGGAATCACTGCCGATACGCCTTCTGACATCACGCAGCATGCCTTCTGAAATATCGGATAAGACTGCGGAAATATTTTGAGGAAGTTTTGCCATATTTTCATTCCAGAGTGTACCGTCCCCACAGCCGATTTCCAGAATGCGCATACCGTCTGTGATTTTACAGTTGTGGTAAATCCATGGAAACCACCCCGTCTGATTTTGGGAATACATTTCATGCAGACGGATACGGGCAGAAATATTGCTGGCATTCTGATACTGTGTCTTTAAACTCTTTTCCATACCGGTCAGGTGAATCAGATGCAGCATCTGGCTCCAGTTTACGGTGTGATTTTTGGAAATTTCACGGGAAGTATCCTGAATTGCCTGTTTCACCAGCTGCATCTGTTCGATTTTATCATCAATCAGCTTTAACTGGAGATTTAAGGCATTCTGCATCAGGTGATAGTCGGTATCATTAATCGTCATTTCACGGATATCTTCCAGTGAAAAACCGAGATATTTCAATAATAAAATCTGCTGGAGCCGTACAAAGTCCTCATCGGTATAAAAACGCGCACCGCTTTCATTAATATAAGAAGGTTTTAAAATATTCTGTTGGTCGTAATAGCGGATTGTCCGTACCGATACCTCTGCCATATGTGCAAACTGACCGGACGTATAATAACCTGGAAGCTTCATAATTGATACTCCTTTCCACAGGTATTTTAATGCATACACTTTTTCCTAGACACTATCACATTTTTATAAAAAAAGCAAAGACCTGTGCACCAGCACAAAAAACTTTGTTTTTCAAGACATTGTGAATGGATACAGGAGGTGCTAAACTTTCAATCAGATTCAAACAAACAAAAGCACAACACCGCAGGAAGCGGTAGAAAAGGAGGGGCATTATGGTAATGATTCGGGCGATTATCAGACCGGAGAAAGTAGATGAAACCTTAAAGACACTGGTAGATGCAGGATATCCGGCGGTAACTAAAATTGAGGTATATGGACGAGGCAAGCAAAAGGGCTTACAGGTCGGTTCCGTATTCTATGATGAACTTCCGAAGGAGATGCTGATGATTGTTGTAGACGATGAAGTAGAAGAAAAGGTTTGTTCTTTGATTATCGGAACGGCAAGAACCGGTGAAGGCAATTTCGGTGACGGACGAATTTTTGTAACACCGATTAAGAAAGCCTATACAATCAGTTCAAAGACAGAAGGACTGTAGAAAGGCAGGGAATGTTATGGTAGAAATTATCGCAATTGTGCGGCCAAACAAAACGGCAGAAACCAAACAGGCACTGCTTGACATCGGAAAGCCGGGATTCACATGCGTGAGAGTCAGCGGCAGAGGAAAACAGGCAGTGGTACGGACCTTTATGGACGGTTCGGTCATTACAACAGGATTAAACAATAAAAGAATGTTTATTATAGAAGCAGAAAATGATGATGAACAGCTTATCGTTGATAAATTAATGGCAGTCAACTGCACCGGAGAACACGGTGACGGCAGAATCTTTACAGTGGATTTGCAAAGCTCTTACAGCGTAAGAGAAGGAAAGGTCATGACAATTTAATATATAAAACAAGGAAGCAAAGGGGCTTGACAGGAATAAATCCGTCAGGCTCCTTTTTGTCCGGCTATTTGTTTGTGAGCAAAAACAAATAGCTATGATGAAAAAATTTGCTCGGAAATGAGGATTAGGTATGAAGAAAAAGAAAAAAATTTCAACAGAACGGATTATTTCCGTCTGTGCAGTCATTTTATTTTTTGCCGCATGGTATCTGGTAACGGCACTGGAACTGGTTGACCCGAAGCTGATTCCGACACCGAAGGCAACATGGGATTCATTTGTAGAAGTTTTAACACAAGGATATAAGGGACACACCTTATTACAGCATTTGGGAACCAGTATGGAACGACTTTTAAAAGCCTTCCTGCTTTCCGTAGTAACGGCTGTACCGCTTGGACTTTTAAGCGGTTTTAGTTCCAAAATCAAGGCATTTGTCGAACCGTTTATCGAATTTTACAGACCACTGCCGCCGCTGGCTTACTACACGCTGCTGACACTGGCACTCGGTATCGGTAACAGTTCAAAGATTGCACTGTTATTCTTAGCCTGCTTTGCACCGATTTATGTGGCATGTGTATCGGCAGTTGCAAGAATTAAGGAAGATTATATCAATGCCGCCTATACGGTCGGCGCAACCCGGATGCAGGTGTTCTGGAGTGTGATTTTACCTTCCTGTGCAGCCGAAATCTTTGTCGGATTAAGAACTGCTATCGGCGTAGCATATTCCACACTGGTAGCCGCCGAAATGGTAGCCGCATCTTCCGGTATCGGCTGGATGGTTGTTGATGCGGGCAACTGGTTTAGAAATGACATTATCTTTGTCGGTATTTTCGTTATGGGCTTTACGGGCCTTTTCATTGACTGGCTTTTAAAATTCCTTGAAAAGAAGCTGGTTCCGTGGAGCGGCAAGGATTGATAAAAATAGATGACAGAAGCAAAAAACAGGGATTAAAGAAGGGAGAAAACATTATGAGAGTAAAGAGATTGGTAAGTCTGGCACTGGCAGGTATGCTTGCGGCGTCTGTTGCATTAACGGGCTGCGGCAGTAAAAAGGAAGCAACGACATCGGATGGTAAAACCATTGTAAAAATCGGTACACAGCAGATGCCAAACGATGAAGGCATTGCAAAGGCAATGAATTATTTCCAGGAGGAAATGGGTGACAGCGTCAGCGTGGAAATCGTGGAATTTAGTTCCGGCAAAGACGTAAACACCGCCCTGGCGGCAGGAAGCATTGACTTTGGACTGGAGGGTTCTTGTCCGGCTTCGCTTGCAATCGCACAGGATTTAGGCGTGGAATTAATCTGGATTCATGAAGTTTTGGGTGATGTGGAATCCCTTGTTGCAACAGGCACATCAGGGATTAATACCGTAGCGGATTTAAAGGGTAAAAAGGTGGCGGTTCCGTTTGCATCCACAGCCCATTTTTCACTCTTAAAGGCAATGGAAAATGCCGGACTAAGTGCATCGGATGTAACGGTACTGGATATGCAGCCGGATAAAATCTACGCTTCATGGAACAGTGGCGATATTGACGCGGCTTATATCTGGGAGCCGACATTATCCCAGTTATCCAATAAGAAAACTGTAATAACGAGCGGTGAACTTGCAAAAGCCGGATATATGACCTCCAATGTTGAAGTGGTCCGTACAAAGTTTGCAGAAGCACACCCGGATATTGTAGCCGCTTATGTAAAGGCACTTGATAAATCCGTATCCATGTATAAGAACGATGAAAGCACCGCAATCAAGACGATTGCAGAAGCAATGGAACTGACAGAAGACAATGCAAAATTCCAGATGAGCGGTTCGACATGGCTGACAGGCAGTGAACAGATTTCCTCAACGTATCTTGGAACAAGCAGTGCAAAGGGTGCTGTGGTACAGAACCTTTACGACACGGCAGAATTTTTAAAGACACAGGGCAGTATTACAAAAGTACCGGACAAGTCCGTATTTGAAAAGGCAGTGAATCCGAAGTACATTGAAACCGCATTGGGTAAGTAATGTCAGACAGGCAGAGAGAGGTGAAGGTTATGGCAAGTGAAATCAAAAGGGAAACGGTCGTTTCCATAAAAAATGCGTATTTAAGATACGCCAGTGAAAAGGGAAGTGTGACAGCACTTGAAAATGTCAATCTGGAAATTGAAAAGGGTGAGTTTATCTGTGTATTAGGCCCGTCCGGCTGTGGCAAGAGTACACTGCTTAAAATCATAGCAGGATTTCATCAGCCGACAGAAGGAACGGCAATGATGGGTGATACGCCGATTACAGGACCGTCTGCAGACCGCGGGGTTGTTTTCCAGACACCGACATTGTATCCATGGTTAAATATTTATCAAAATGTGGAATACGGACCGAAAATGCGTAAAGTTCCAAAAGATGAGCGCGAAGCTGGTGTTAAAAAGTATCTGGAGCTGGTTCGCTTAAAGGATTTTGCAAAGCAGAAGCCGTATGAATTATCCGGCGGCATGAAGCAGAGAGCCTCTCTTGCAAGGGTGCTTGTCAACCAGCCGAAAATGATTCTCATGGATGAGCCGTTTGGCGCGCTCGATGCCTTAACCAGACAGAACATGCAGACGTTAATCCGTGAAATCTGGAATAAGACCGGCAATACGATTTTCCTGATTACACACGATGTCGATGAAGCGCTGGCACTGGCAACAAGAGTAATCGTCATGTCTTCAAGACCGGGACGGATTGTCAAAGAATTTCATACGGATTTTACCTACGATATCGTAGGCACGAATCAGGAAAGTGCAAAATATACACAGGAATATATGCATATCCGTGAGGAAATATTAAGCATTATTAATACGCAGAATGCGGCATTGACGGCAGATGCCATTTAAAACACAAAGCAAAGCGGGCAGAAAATTATTTTTGTCCGCTTATTTGTGCGTATTAAAAAAATATAAAAAGTCTAAAAAAATCCAAAATAAAGCGTTACAAATTCTTATTTTTATGATAAATTATAGTATATATATGCAACCACAGATGTATTGTAGTGACAAAGGGGAGATTCATATGAATAAGAAAGTGTATTGTAAGCGTACAAAAGCGTTTTACAGAATCTTTGCGGCAGCAGCGTGCAGTTTGCTGCTGGCAGGGTGTCAGGCACAGAAGCCGGACGACTACGCAACCAATCAGGGCTATTCTGATAACAGTACCGTATCGGTACAAAATACCACAGGCATTACCAAAGAAAATATCAAAGTCGGGGTCATTCATTTGTCTGATCCGGCAGAGGGAAGCGGCTATACCTATACACATGATTTAGGGATTCAGGGGATGCAGCAAAACCTCGGACTTTCAGATGACCAGATTATACGCAAAATCAATGTCGATGACAGTGATGCACAAAAGACACGCACTGCGATTCAGGAGTGTATTGATGCGGGCTGTAATATCATATTTTCCACAAGCTGGGGCTATATGCAGACCACCGCAGAAATGGCGGAACAGTATCCGTCTGTGTATTTTTCACACGGCACGGGCTATTTAAGCAACGGTAAAAATTTTAACAACTATTTCGGAAAAATCTATCAGCCGCGGTATTTAAGCGGAATTGTGGCAGGCATGAACACCAAAACCAATAAAATCGGCTACGTTGCTGCAATGGATTCTTCCAATTCAGAAGTTACGGGCGGTATTGATGCTTTCGCACTGGGTGTATATTCTGTCAATCCGGATGCACAGATTTACGTTAAGGTAACAAACAGCTGGTACAGTCCTGAAGCGGAAAAAGCCGCCGCAGCGACATTGCTTGATATGAACTGTGACGTGATTACACAGCACTGTGACACGCTTTATCCACAGACACTGGCACAGGAACGGGGCGTTTACAGTATCGGTTATAATTCGGATATGAGTAAAAATGCGCCAGATGCCTGTTTATGTAGTGTCATCTGGAACTGGAGTGCTTATTACACTTCTGCGGTACAGAGTGTTCTGGACGGAACGTGGGACGGCAGTAATTATTACGGCGGCATGAATGAAAATCTGGTCAGCATTACGGAACTGGCAGATTTTTGTGCGGCAGGGACAAAACAGAAGGTGGACGAAGCCAAACAGCAGATTTTATCCGGGAAAAACGGTGTGTTTGACGGTGTCATTGAAACCAATACGGGAGAAACCGTAGGCGAACAGGGTAAAACACTTGATGCCGCAACGATTACCGGCAAAATCAACTGGTACTTTAAAACCGTTCACGTTGTCGAATAGGGGGAATTACAGATGAGTATTAAAAAGAAAATTTTATCCATTACCATTATACCGGTGCTGCTTTTAGGCATTGTATCCATTTTTTTAACCTTTACCACGGTAAAAGGTGCATTAATCAATCAGATTGAAGAAGCGTTAAAAGGCACGGCGGCGGCGACACTGGCGGCATATGACCAGAATACGGGCGATTACATACAGACCAGCAATGGCGATATCTGGAAGGGCAGCTATAACATTTCCAAGTCGGAAAGTCTGGTAGACCGTATCAAAAAGAATACGGATATGGATGTCACATTTTTCTATGGAAACGAACGGATTATGACTTCGGCTGCGGACTCGGATGGAAACCGCATTTTAGGTTCACCGGCGGGCGATGTGATTATTACAAAGGTTCTGCAAAACGGCGAAGAATATTTCAGCAAAAACGTATCATTAGAAGGAAATATAAATTATGGCTATTACATGCCGGTTTATCAGAATGGTTCGGACAGTGAGATTATCGGCATGGTCTTTGTCGGTACGGATAAGGCGCAAAAAGATGCGGTCATCAACAGGATTCTTGGCAGTATTGTTATGGCGGTGATTGTGATTATGCTTGTGTGTATTGCATTTGCCATGAAAATGGCATTGTCTATGAGCAGTAATATCCAAAGCAGCATCCAGGTTGTTGAGGAGCTGGCACAGGGCAACTTAAAAGTATGGGTCGATGAAAAACTGCTTGCAAGAAAAGATGAAATTGGTGCACTCTCGAAAGTAACGATTACACTCCGTGATGCCATGCAGTCCGTTATCCGTGAAATTTCGGAAAATGCCAAGCATTTGTCAGAGGCATCGGATGTGCTGGGGATGGCAGCAGACACCACCAACGGCACGATGACACAGGTAAAAGATACTGTGGCAATGATTGTGGATAATTCGGCACAGCAGGCAGAAAATTCCAAGAATACTTCGGCACAGATGCAGATTATGGGTGAAAATATCACGCAGACGACACAGGAAGTCGGCGTGTTAGACGAAAATGCACAGGCAATGCAGCAGTCCGGCCGCAGGGCGGCAGAAACGCTGTTAAATCTCATGAAAATCAATGACGAAGTGGAGCATACAATAAAAGAAGTACAGGAGCAGACGAACAGAACGAATGACTCTGTCAATAAAATTTACGAGGCGACGGCACTGATTACGTCGATTGCGGAAGAAACCAATCTGTTAAGCCTGAATGCTTCGATTGAGGCGGCAAGGGCAGGAGAAAGCGGCAGGGGCTTTGCCGTGGTTGCCGATCAGATTAAAAAGCTGGCAGACCAGTCCAACGAATCGAGCCGTGAAATCGGTGAAACTACGCAGGTACTTATGGAGGATTCCGCAAAAGCCGTGGAAAATATGCAGCAGATGCAGCAGATTCTACAGAGTCAGAGTGAAAGCATGCAGGCAACTCAAAATATTGTGGAAGAGGTGCTTTCGGGTATTGGGGAATCCATGCAGAGTATCGGACAGATTAAAAGCAGTACACAGCGGCTTGACAGCTCCCGCAGTGAAGTCGTGGAAGCCGTGTCGGCGCTCTCTGAAATTGCCGGAAACAACATGGAAGGCACGAAAAAGACATATAATGAAACAGAAGCGGTTGCAGGAACATTTAAACAGGTCTATGAAAGTGCCGAACAGCTCCGTCAGATTGCCGAACAGCTTGTACAGAGCATTGATTATTTCAAAATGTAAAAAAGAGGTTGAAATTTCACACAGTAATGTGCTAAACTCAGCAATAAATAAAAAAGACAAACCGTTGAATAAGAGTAGTAGCATGAGCGTAAGAGATTACAGAGAACTGCATGTGGTGAGAAAGCAGTATTTCCGGTTCATGTGAATGGACTTATGAGGGCAGCCTGAAATGATAGTAGGAGCTGACGGAAACTCTAACCGTTATGATGAGAGCATATCGTCTGACTGTAGTAATCGCCGATTTGACGGACTATAGAAAGACCGTATGTGAGATTTCCATACAGGTGGCGTGCAGAAAAGATTTCTGTTCCTTTAGGGAACGGAAATCTTTTTTTTTATTTCGGTTTGTAACAAAAAGAAAAGAGGAAAGACCATGAAGGAAAAGACACAAAACGCAGGCAGAGGCGCATCCCTTGCAATGGGTGTTGCATTTGTCGGATTCACAACACAGTTTGGCTTAATTCCGCTGGTTAAGACGGGTTATTCTTATATCGGTTATGCAACGCTGATTGTGATTGTGATACCGTTTATTGTCCATATGATTGTAGGCTGCGTGAAAAAACAGCCGGTCATGGGCAGCGAAGCAGCTGAAAATTAAAAAACTGATACGTGTTTTGCGGGCATGAAAATGTCTGCGGAAAGGATAGAATTATGAAATTAGAAAATTATGAATTACATTTACCGAGTTATTCTGTAGGAAAAGAGGTCTATAACCAGATTGGAAAAATCTGTAAACCATACGGCACAAAGGTGCTTGTAATCGGCGGTAAAAAGGCGCTTTCTGCGGCATTTGACAAAATCAGTAAAAATGCGGCGGACGGAGGGCTGGATATTATCGGAAAAGAAATTTACGGAACAGACTGCACGTATGAGGCAGTAGAACGCCTTGCCGCACTGCCGGCATTCAAAGAAGCCGATATGGTGTTTGCCGTGGGTGGTGGAAAGGCAATTGATACCTGCAAATGTCTGTGTATCGAGTGTGAAAAGCCGGTGTTTACATTCCCGACAATCGCTTCCAACTGTGCGGCATGTACTTCTGTTTCAATTATGTATCATGAAGACGGCACATTTTTCAAACCACATTTCTTTACACATCCGGCAGCTCACGCATTTATCGACACACAGATTATTGCCGCAGCACCGTACCGTTATCTGTGGGCGGGTATCGGCGACACGTATGCGAAAAATTACGAAGCTGAGATTTCTTCACGCGGTGAAAAACTGCCGCATTATACGGAGGTCGGGGTCGGATTTTCCAAAATGTGCCTGACACCGATCATTGAATACGGCAGACAGGCATTGGAGGATAATAAAAAGGGTGTTGCAACCGAAGCACTGGAGCAGGTAGTTTTAGCGATTGTGGTTACGACAGCGATTGTATCCATTTTCCTTACAAGGGACTTTACACCGGATTACAACAGTGGTCTGGCACATGCCTGCTTTTATGCGCTGACGGCGTATCCGGTCATTGAAAAAGAACATCTGCACGGCGAGGTTGTCGGATTCGGTGTACTGTATGCCCTGCTTGTAGACGGACAGCAGGAGGAATTTGAAAAAATTTATGCCTTAAATAAAGAGCTGGGACTTCCGGTGCGCATTGCCGATATCGGCATTACCGAGGAGCAGTTCTTTGAAACCATGGACAGGATTCCGCAGATGTCCGATATCCGCCATTATCCGTATGCAGTGACAAAGGAAATGCTGATGCAGGCATATGAAACGATAGAACAGCTGCCAGTATAAAATGTCAGAATATTCATAATAAAATATACAATTTATAGAAAAGAATGAAAATAATTAAAATTTATTTGAAAAAAGTATTGACAAATAATAACCTGCGTGTTAATATACAATCACAAACAAACAAGAACTTCAAACATAAGAGTTCTTAAAAGGAGGTTGATTCCAATGCAGAACGAAGGAATACACCTACAATATGAGAGTGGTAAGGCATAGCAGTTCCCTCGCAAGAATACCTTTACCGATATAACAAATGGAAGATTCCTATAAAGGGATAGGAAAAGAAGGAAAAGGTAATACAGGCTGGCACTCATATTGAAGATTTACCACAACAATAATATGAAAGATTTCAGATTTGTGTAAAGAAACAAATACTGAAAAGGTATCAAAAATATACGACCGGAACACTTCTGATACCAGTAAAAGATTTTGGTTATCAACGAAATCAAAGTCAATGAAGATGCAGAAGTAAAAGGAAACTATATTTCAGATATCTTGAAACTGTCAGAACCCGTGAAAGATGACAGAAAGAAGCTTCATATTATCCGAATGAAACAGATTCAATGAAAGCAATTTCAAGGAATCAGGTATCATTCAAAAAATGTATCAATGTTCTAAGTAAGAAAACAAAAAGGAAGATTTTTTAAAGAAAAGATTCCAAAAAGAAAACTTACGAGCAGGGAATAAAAAGGTGATGTTGCCTTTGTACAATCAGAACAGATTTCATCGAAGAAATTGAAAAATGAAGTAAAATTCATAAAATCAATGAAGAATCGAAGAAAAAGGAGTTTAAAATTGGATAACGCAGAGTCTTAGAACGGCCGTTGTATCAAACATTCGTAGTTGGTATAACGGTCGTTCATTTTGCTCATTTTGCATTAAAAAGCATGAAAAAGGAATAGTGCCAAAACGGCGGGAATATAGTATATAGCGTGAAAAAATGCCGGTGTAAGTATTTTTTGCATTGGAATTTGGTTCTTATGAAACAAATCTGCGCGGTAAAAATCTAGTATTTGTGGATTGGAGAGGTGTATGAAACTGCTGTGGAGGTCGGGACGCAGGCGCGGTAAAGCTGATGGCAAAGAAAAGGAAAAAGACATTAGGGAAAGCAGGAAACCGTGGTCGGGGATAACGGCACAGAAAGTAAGTATCGTGGCAGTGCTGTTTTTAGTAATGTATGCGCTGGGAGCGCTGACAGCAAAAAAGGCGGAGAGTGTCGGTGTGTCGGCATTACTGCATGAAAAAAGTGAAAACTGGGGACTGGGTTTTGGCACGGAAGGAAAGCCGCCGACAGGAAATGCGAGTGCAGAGGAATTAAAAAAATACAATGCGTATTTTATCGGGGATACAACACAGAATACGATTTATCTGACATTTGACTGCGGCTATGAAAACGGCAATACAGAGCCGATTTTAGATGCGTTGAAAAAACATGATGTAAAGGCGACCTTTTTTGTGGTCGGAAATTTTCTGGAAACCAGCCCGGAGATAGTCAAACGGATGATTGCGGAGGGGCATACGGTCGGCAATCATACCTATCATCATCTGGATATGTCATCCATTTCAAGCATGGATGCCTTTAAAAAGGAAACGCAGGACGTTGAAAATCTGTTTGAGCAGATTACAGGGACACCGATAACAAAATTTTACCGTCCGCCGCAGGGCAAATACAATATTGAAAACTTAAAAATGGCGCAGGAGCTTGGCTACCACACGTTTTTCTGGAGTCTTGCTTATGTGGACTGGTATCAGGATAAACAGCCGACAAAAGACGAAGCGTTTGGCAAGCTGCTTAAAAGAATACACCCCGGCGCAATCGTGCTGTTACATTCCACGTCCTCGACAAATGCGCAGATTTTAGACGAATTGTTGACCAAGTGGGAAGAAATGGGCTATACTATAAAACCGTTGACAGAACTGGCTGGCGCAGCAACATGACACATAATAAATGTATTGTTTGACAAAACTTTAGGAAAAATGTTTGGCGAAGCCGGGTGAAACGTGTAAAGATATAGATTTATGCGTGTACAGACAAAGAAAGAGAGTAAGATGAAGAAAAATGGGAGGAAACGAAACGTGAATACGAAAGAGTATGAAACAAAGGAGCTGCTTTCACGGTTTGCACCGTATTATAAGCCGCATATGGGGACGCTCTGCATGGATTTATTCTGTGCGGCGCTGACAACAATCTGCGAGCTTGTGCTTCCGCTGATTATGCGTTATATTACCAACGAAGGAATCCGGGATCTTGCGGCGTTGTCCGTAAAGACCATTCTGATGTTGGGTGCATTGTATCTGGTACTGCGTATTATTGATGGTATTGCCAATTATTATATGGCATATACGGGGCATGTTATGGGTGCAAAGATTGAAACCGGTATGCGTAAAGATGCATATGCGCATTTGCAGAAGCTGTCTGATACGTATTATAACAATACGAAAGTCGGTCAGATTATGGGGCGGATTACCAACGATTTATTTGATGTTACCGAATTTGCGCATCACTGTCCGGAGGAATTCTTTATTGCGGCGATTAAAGGCATTGCAGGCTTTGCAATTCTTGCAATGATTAATTTGTGGCTGACACTGATTATTTTTGTGATTGTGCCGGTTATGGTTCTATCCTGCATGAAGCTGAACCGCAAAATGAAAAAGGCATTTGCGGCACAGCGGTATCAGATTGGTGAATTAAATGCGCGTATTGAAGATACCTTGCTGGGTCAGAAGGTTGTGAAGGCTTTCACAAATGAAGATATGGAAAATCAGAAGTTTGATGTGGATAACCACAGCTTCTTTGGGATTAAAAAAGAAACGTACAAATATATGGGCGCATTCCAGACCACAACCAGAATGTTTGACGGTGTGATGTATCTGGCAGTTGTGGTTGCCGGAGGTATTTTTATGGTTAAGGGCATGATTCTGCCGGGCGATCTGGTTGCGTATATGCTGTATGTAACGACATTTATTGCAACAATCCGCAGAATTATTGAATTTGCCGAGCAGTTCCAGCGCGGCATGACGGGAATTGAGCGCTTTTTACAGATTATGGACGCCAAAATCGACATTTTTGACGAGCCGGGTGCAGTCGAATTAAAAGATGTAACAGGAGATATTACATTTAAAGATGTAAGCTTTGAGTATCCGGATGACCACAATCAGGTCTTTGAAAATCTGAATCTGACGATTCGTCCGGGTGAAAAGGTAGCCATTGTCGGACCGTCAGGCGGCGGAAAGACGACACTTTGTAACCTGATTCCGCGTTTTTATGATATTGATTCCGGCGAAATCAGCATTGACGGCAAAAATATCAAATCATTTACATTAAAGAGCCTGCGTCAAAAGATTGGCATTGTACAGCAGGACGTCTATCTGTTTTCGGGTACGGTGTATGACAATATTGTATATGGCAGCTTAAATGCGACAAAGGAACAGGTTATTGAAGCAGCAAAGCTTGCCGGGGCAGATGGATTTATACGGGAATTAAAAGACGGCTATCAGACCTATATCGGAGAACGAGGTGTGAAGCTTTCCGGTGGACAAAAACAAAGAATCAGCATCGCAAGGGTATTTTTAAAGAACCCGGCGATACTGATTCTGGATGAAGCGACCTCGGCGCTGGACAATGAAAGCGAGTACGAGGTTGCTAAGTCGTTAGAGAAGCTGTCAAAGGGCAGAACAACGATTACCATTGCACACCGCTTATCCAGTATCCGCAATTCGGACAGAATCTTAGTGCTTACGCAGGAAGGCATTGCCGAAGAAGGAAACCACGAAGCACTTATGAAAAAGAAGGGCATTTACTACCAGTTCTATACCATGGCGGACCGGCTGAAGTAGCGGCGGTATCATTTAGCTTGATATAGCTTATAGGCATTAAAAAAGATAAAACAGCAGGGCGGTGCGAAGCCAAATGACAATGGTGAGCACAGCCCTGCTGTTTTATCGTAGTTAGCTTATATTTTACACATGTTTCTGATTTTCGCGCAGGGCACTTTCTACATATTCCATAATGTAGTAGTTGTCCTCCGGCATCTGGCAGCCAACGATATACGTGCCTTCATTTTCAGAAGAACGGATAATGCGGCCTTCCAGTACGGAATGGGCGGTCAGTGCAAAGTTATCAATGGCAATGGAAATGTCACGGCCCTTGGCAGAGGCAAAGAACGGGTCTTTTACCAGAAGGGCAAAACCGTTTGCACTGATATTGTCTAACTGTCCCTTAAAGGTTTCACCGGAATTTTTCACGGTAATCGTACAGGTGTTGGAAATATCCATGCGTGGATATTTACGGCGGTTTACAATCTGCGGACGGCTGGTAATCTGAATACGGTAAGTGCCTTCCGCAGCTGTTTTACCGCTGTCAGACTGAATCTTGGCATCGCTCCAGCAGTAAAGAACATTACCGACAGTAACCTGTACGGTACATGCTGCCGGTTTTGGCAGGCTGAGCTTCTTTTCAAGAGAAACAGAAAGCGTATTTTCAACCTGTTCCAGTAATTCACCGTGGTATTCAATATCTTTAGAAGAAGCATCATCATGAACGGTTACGGTGAGCTTCATGCCGCGCTTTACATCATCAATGCCCATGAAACCGCCAATCACATCCACAACCCCCAAGAAACCGCCGATACCCAGTTCACACATTAAATCCTGGATAACATCTTCAATGTTGTTGATATTCAGAGCCGTTTCTTCATATTTACTGCTCATGCGTTTGGTCGTTTCGTCAGAGTCGGAAATGCAGTTGGTCATGACATTTACAATATCAGTAACGTTTTCCATGTTGGAAACCAGCTGGCGGTTGGAATTTTCCACTTCTTTAATAGCGGTGTCAATAACCTGGATATGTTCACCCAGCTGTGAAGAATCCGCAGTAATTTTACCGACATTTTCACCGGTTAGAGTTACTTTTTCAAGGGTCAGCTGAATCAGTTTCAAGGTCTGTTCGATAGAAGATGTCATTTTTTCTGAAATCTCATCCAGACGGGTCAGGGCATCCTGAATCTGACCGGATGAAGACTTGGTTTCGGTACTTAATGTACGAATCTGTTCGGCAACGACTGCAAAGCCTTTTCCGGCTTCGCCGGCACGGGCAGCTTCGATGGAAGCATTTAAGGCAAGCAGATTGGTCTGGCTTGAAATGCTGTCAATCGTACCGGTTTCTTCTTTTACTTTTTCAAATTCTGATTTGAATTCCTGTAAAACATCTTCAACTTCGCCAGACAGTTCAGACATCGTTCCGGCAGTTTTTACCAGTTCGTCAAGGTCTGCGGAACTGGTCTGTGCATGTGTAACGGATTCAGCTGTTAAGGAAACCATTTCGTTGATTAATGCAACAACGTGTTCCACCTGTGCATTAATATCACCGGTCATATCGGTGGAGGAGGTGGTATGCTGCTGTAATTTTCCGTTGTTGTCAGTTAATTCGTTCATGCTGAGTAAAACAACGTCAGAGCCGTGTTTGTTTTCAGAAGCCAGTTCACGGACAACGGTAATACCGTTCATAATGGTATTGCTGGCAGTTTTTACTTTTTCAACGGTTGAGATGACACGCTGTAAGTCAGCCTTGATACTGCCGGTTAAAGCTCCATCAGATTCATTTAAATGGCGGATAGACAGCACGTAGCAGATATAACATAAAACAATGCAGGATACCTGTAACTGATAATTTTTTATATCAGCCGCAGAGTTACAGCCAAGCACCACGCCGCGGTATAAGGCGCTGCCGATGATAACAAGCGTATTGGCGATGCCGCACCGAACCATAAAGCTGCGGTTCTTGTAAAGAACCAGAAGGCTTGTGACAGGAAGCACATAGGTAAATGCAATCGGTGAAGCCGTTGTGCAGGATACAAAGGTATAAAAGATACCGTATCCGATAACAAGATCATATTTGTACAAATCAGTTGATTTTCCTTTTAGCCGCAGCAGAATATCGCCGATAAAGAAAGGAACCCAGCATAAAACTACAAAAATAATGTAATTAGAAACCGGATACAGGCCGTTTGCGGTATCGGAGCCATAGTTGGCTGTGAGCAAAAGTGCGAAGACCAGCCAGATTCTGCGGGCTTTGATGTTGGCTTTTTCTTTGAAAACATTTTCATCATAGTTCATAAGTGTCATCTCCTGTTCTAGTATTTTTGAAGGAAATCAATCATGGATTTCATTGCCTGTGAACTTTCGTCAAGTTCCGGTTCAAATACGCTGAAAGCGTGTGTAAGCTTCGGATTTTTCGGAAAATTCAGTAAATCATGCGGCACCTGGTAACGTGCCAGTGCTTTTTCAAATTGTAACGTGTAGCGTTTTAAGTAATCGTTGTGGCTGGTTACCAGAAAACACGGCGGAAGTGCCTTTACAATATCAGGGTGTTCGGGATTTACAAACGGCGCAAAGGCACTTTTTTTGTAATTCTTTCCGTAAAGATACTTTGGAAGAAACAGCCCGATTTTATCAAATTTTGTTGTATAAAACATACCGCTGATGAGTCCCAGTGCATTAATATGTAAAGAGGACGGAGTGACTTTGGCAGCTTTCGCTGCGGCAGGGGCATGCTGCATGGCAGCAGTGTAGGTTAAAAGACACGCACCGCCACTGTCTCCGACTGCATATACATGGGACAGATCACCGTTATCGGAAGAAATCCGCGTTTTTAAAAAGTCCATGGCACAGGCTAAATCCTGACACTGGTCGAAAAATGAACAGTCCGGTATCAGACGGTATTCCACGCTGTAGACTAAAAAACCAAGTTCGCTTAACCGCATGCAAAATAACCGGTTAAATTCTTTGCTGCCAAGTAAAAGTCCGCCGCCATGCACATTTACAATTACCGGGAGAAGTTCGCCGTCCTGTTTTTTCGGGCGGTAACAGTCCAGACGGTGTGAATCGCAGATGTGTGATTTACTGCTTTGCAGTGGGAAGTCCGTGTCCAAAGAAGTGTTGTCTTTTGCGGCAGAGCCGTCTGTCATATAAGGAATGTTTTTTATCTCTGTGACAGTATCCGGGAAAGTAAGTGTTAAATTCCGTTCGGCAGACGATTTCTCAAAGTCTTTTCGCTGTTTATAAAAATTTCTTATCATAAAGTCACTCATAGCAGTCTCCTATCATGGCCAGGGGGTTTTACCATGGCATCATATCATTATTTTAAGATATTTTTGAGGGCTTTTCAACAAAATAATGAAAATGATATCTTTTGATGGTGTCTGCGGGAATTAGTAGTCTTTTTTGATAAATTATGGTATACTTCTTAATAAAGAACTATGGCTGACTTACTAAAAGGAGAAATGTTTATGGAAAATTATAATGAAGCCTTTTTCAGGGCGAAGACGAACAAAAGAGCAAGCATAACATGGGTGCTTCTGCTGATCGTTGCGTGCATTTATTATGGCATCAAAGTCGGCACCGGAACACTGACACCGGGCTATTACGCAGCATTTGCGATTGTGGGCTGGGCAGTCTATATTGTCGGACAGGCACTGTTGTTTATTAAAGGAATGGATTTTAAACCGTATAAATGGATTGTGGGACTGGGATATCTTGCATTTTATTCGGTCATTGCATGGACGGCACTCGACCAGATTTCATATGTGTTTATCCTGCCGTTAATTTCAATTCTGATTTTATACAAAGACCCGAAGTTTATCCGCACGATGATGTGGATTACACTTTTTGTACTGATTTCAAGTAATGCTTATAAGGGGCTGGCAAAGGGCATGATGGATTATATGGCAAGTCCTGAATGTGCATTACAGCTGGTCATTGTAATTGGTTGTTATGTTTGTACCAATATGGCAATCAAACATCTGGTAGAATCCGATGGGGCGCTTACGCAGTCTATTAAAAGCAACTTAGAGCGCGTTGTCCGTACCGTAGAACAGGTTAAGGATGCAAGTAATGCCGTTGTAGACGGTGTAACGGTTGTCCGTGAACTGGCAGACGAGAACAGAACGGGTGCCAATGATGTTATGAAGGATATGCAGAATCTCGATGCCAACAACGGTGTCTTAAATGAAAAGACCCTTTCTTCCATGGAGATGACAAAGGTCATTGATACACAGGTCAAAGGTGTGGCTGACCTGATGGAACAGGTAGTAGACCTGATCGGGGCATCTGTTGAACATGCCAATGTGAGTGCAGATGAACTGGTAGAGGTTGTGGAAACAACCAATAAGATGGCAGACCTTTCAAAACAGGTTGAACAGATTCTGGAAGATTTTAAGAAAGAATTTGAAAATGTAAAAGAAGAAACCAGTACAATTGAGGGCATTACCTCAAAGACCAATTTACTGGCGTTAAATGCTTCCATTGAAGCGGCAAGAGCCGGAGAAGCCGGAAAGGGCTTTGCGGTTGTAGCTAATGAAATCCGTAATTTGAGCAGCGGCACACAGGCATCTTCTAACAGTATCATGGAAGCGCTTTCCCATCTGGAAGAAACATCCCAAAAGATGCTTGAATCCATTGCAGAAACCATTGAACTGATACAGGTTAATATTGAAAAGGTATCCAATGTTAATGAAAGTGTAACCAATATTACACAGGATGCGACAAGCCTTGGAGAAAATATCAAGGTTGTAGACAGTGCTGTTAAAGAGGTTGAAAGTTCAAACCGCACGCTGACGGAAAACATGAATCAGGTCGGTGAAGTCATGGAAATCATGACACAGAGCATCAGTGGTGCAGAACTGACGACAAAGACGATGTTAAGTAAATATGAAGCCAGTGCAAAGAGTGCCATGGATATTGAAGGTGTAGTTGGTAAGCTGATGCGTGAACTGGGTGTTGGCGGATTTATGGGTGTTCAGGATATTAAACCGGGTATGAAGATATCCGTTGCTTTTGGCGATGCTGCTACTAAGAAGAATGAATATCTGGGTGAAGTCGTAGACTGTATTGATAAAGATATTTTTGTAACACTGGATAGTAAGAGCGGACAGGCAGTTGATAAGCGTGACAGAAATGCGTTCTGCCGGTTAAATATTGTTGTGGATAATGTATTGTACTGCTGGGAGCACGTAGCAGTACAATACAGCAGACATGGCGAAAAGGGTCAGTTTAAGCTGAGCATTGAAACCAATCCACAGGTATTTAACAGAAGAAAATATCCGCGTATGCCGCTGGATAACAGATGTACAATCCGTATCAGCGGACAGGATACAGCTTATGACGGCAAGATGGTCAATATCAGTGCCAATGGTTTCGCATTTTCAGTAAACGATTCTGTATTTGAGCGTGCGAAGGGCAAAAATGTTACACTGGACGTTCAGGGCTTTGATGTGTTAGGCGATAAACCGCTGGAAGGCTGTGTTATCCGCTGTTCTAATAATGATGGAGAATATATTATCGGATGCAGAATGCCGGAAGACAGCGAAGCAATTAAGGATTATGTAAGTAAGAATTACTGCGAATAAGATGCAGTACAAGCAGGATAACCCTTTGTTTACAGATATTGGTTTATAAAAAACTAGTGTGAACAGATGGCTTAGGTTTGTATAAATATTCACATTTTCCACATACTAACTCCAAAGCTAATATATAGCAAAAAGAGCGGCTTTATTGATTTGAACAGACATAGATTAATAAAGCTGCCGGCCCAAATATAGCATTGGAGGAAAGCAGATTATGAAAGCGACAGGCATTGTAAGAAGAATCGATGATTTGGGGAGAATTGTCATTCCCAAAGAAATCAGAAGAACGCTTCGCATCCGGGAGACAGACCCGCTTGAAATATTTACCGATAAAGAGGGTGAGATTATCTTAAAAAAATATTCACCCATCGGAGAGCTGGGGGCTTTTGCCAAAGACTATGCGGAGTCGCTTGCGCAGACAACAGGGCATACCGTCTGCGTTTCGGACCGCGACCAGATTATTGCGGCAGCAGGTCCGGATAAAAAGGACATGATAAAAAAGAATATCACGAAAAAAATGGAGCAGCTTTTAGATAACAGAAGCACACTTGTTGCGGCAAGCGGGGACAGGGAGTTTGTGCCGGTTGCGGAGAATCTGGAAGAAGAATATAAGGAACAGGCATTAAGTCCGATTATCTGTGCCGGGGATGTACTCGGAGCAGTGATTATTACGACAAAAGACGGTAAAATACATTTTACGGATACTGAAAAAGCACTGGCTGCAGCAGCAGCTGATTTTTTAGGAAGACAGATGGAACCTTGATTGTGGAATTTAAGGGAGTATAAAAAACAGATGAAAAATCAAGAGTATTTAAAAGAAACGTATGAATGGAAGGACCTGCTGGCAATTGTGCATAAGCTGCGCCAGCCGGATGGCTGTCCGTGGGACAGCACGCAGACCTATGAGAGCATGAAAAAATGTGTGACCGATGAAGCCGCAGAGGTTGTGGAGGCCGTAGACAACGAGGATTTTATCAATCTGAGGGAAGAACTCGGCGATTTAATGCTTCAGGTGCTGATGTATGCGGAAATTGCGCAGGAACGGCAGGAATTTACACTGGATGATGTTATTGACGAGCTGGCAAAGAAACTGGTCAGAAGACATCCGAATGTATTTGGCGATGAAGAAATGTCAAGGACACCCGGTGAAGGATTAAGCGTGTGGAAACGCGTAAAAAAAGAAGAAAAGCTGGGACGGTTAAAAGAGTACGAAAAGATGTATGAACAGGGGAAAATCCCTTTAAAGGCACTTGAAAAACAGCGGGAGAAATGCCGTATTTTAGAGGCACAGGAAGGCGCAGAGTAGGCGTGCGTTGGCATTTTTACTAAATTTTTGACGGGATTTCATTACAAAACCCTTGAAATGCCGTGAAAATGCCTAAAATAGGCGGTTTGTATTGACAAAAGCTGTAAAAAAGTTTATAAATGATTTTGTTGGGGAAATCCAATAGAAATATACTGATTGAGGAGAGAAATTCACATGAATAAGACTGAGTTAGTTGCAGCAATTGCTGACAAGACTGAATTATCTAAAAAAGACAGCGAAAAGGCATTAAAGGCATTTATCGATGTTGTAGGCGAAGAATTAAAGAAGGGCGAAAAAATCCAGTTAGTTGGTTTCGGTACTTTTGAAGTAACTGAAAGAGCAGCAAGAACAGGTAAGAACCCACAGACAGGCAAGGAAATTAAGATTGCAGCCTGCAAGGCACCTAAGTTTAAGGCTGGTAAGGCTTTAAAGGATGCTGTAAACGCTTAATTTAAGGCAAAAGAGAATCTAAGGCTGCCGTGCCGCCGATTGTATAATCGCGGGTGCGGCAGTTTTTTCATATGTGCGCCTGGCGGGGCTGCCGCCGGGATACAGCAAAAAGGAGCAGCGATGAGATTAGATAAATATTTAAAGGTATCCAGACTGATTAAGCGCCGTACCGTGGCAAATGAGGCGTGTGATGCGGGCAGGGTTGTGATTAACGGAAAAGTGGCAAAGGCATCGGCAGATGTAAAAGCCGGTGACGTGATTGAAATCGCATTTGGCAATAAGTCTGTGAAAGTCCGTGTAACCGATGTAAAGGATACTGTCAAAAAAGAAGAAGCAGCAGATATGTTTGAATATCTGTAGGCGGTTCTGAAATCATGCGGGCAGACATATACTGATACAATCAAGTATCAGGATGGAGGCCGTTATGGAAGAAAAAGTAAAACAGAAGCGTCTGCATAAAATGCACATGGAAAACCGCAATAAGCTGGAAATGACGGGTATCGTCGATGTCATTTCTTTTGATTTAAATAAAGTTATTCTGGAATCCGACTGCGGCATGATTACGATTAAAGGTGCAAATCTGCATGTCAGCCGGCTGTCCGTGGAAAAAGGAGAACTGGATATTGACGGTACGATTGAAAGCTATGCCTATTCCGAGGTAAATTCCTATGCCAAAAAGGGAGAATCCATGCTTGGAAGGCTGTTTCGATGATTGCAAAACTAATCTGGTGGGAGGGCAGGACATTATTGTCGGCACTCTTTTTAGGAATGGTGCTGGCATTCGAATATGACTGTATCCGTATCTTCAGACGCGTAATCCATCATAAAAATATATGGGTGATGTCGGCAGAAGATATTTTGTACTGGATATATGCGGCAGTTACCGTATTTTGCATGACCTATGAAGTAAATGACGGTATTTTAAGAGGTTTTCTGGTGACAGGTTTTTTGGCAGGGGCGGTTTTATACCGGTATGCATTTGGCACATTTTTTGTAAAATACACTACAAAATTCATAAATTTATGTTTAAAGCCATTGAAAAAAGCACTCTGTTTGATTAAAATAGGAGTACATAAAATAACAGGCTGCATCAAAGCGGCGGCTGTAAGGAAAAGGGGGCAGGGCAATGAAGTTTGAAACACGCAGGGAAACAAGAAGAAAGCGGCAGAAACAGTCAGCAATTTTAGGCATGGTGCTTGCATTTGCCCTTGTCATGATTATGGGCGCTGTGATCTGGAGCGGCAAGCGGACACTGGAAAAGCAGAATAAAGAATATCAGGCACGCGTGGCACAGTTGCAGGAGCAGGTGGAAGAACAGCAGAACCGGTCTGATGAGATTGATGAATATAAAAAGTATATCCAGACCAAAAAATTTGCCGAAGAAGTTGCAAAGGATAAATTCGGTAGTATTTATCCGGATGAACTGGTATTTAAACCGGAAAACTAATAAAATATTGTGACAGGTTACACTACCTGACAAAAACTGCACAAAACAGCGTCTATAATAGGCAGAAAAATGCCAGAAGCAGGAGGGGCTGTATGAGTGAAAGGGTGCAGGATTATGTAGTGGACTATTCCGTAACAAAGCTGGAGGAAACTGCCAGGACATTCAGACGTCTTGGCGAAGCGTATGAAAACGCTTCGGAACCGCAAAAAAGCGGTACCGGAATTTCCAAACAGCTTTTTTTAGTTGCGGATGTACTGGAAGAATGTATGACCATGTATGTGCATACGGAAGACGGAAAAAAAGATTTTGTCAGGGAACTGACACGCAAATGTTTCGTGAACGGGATACGCATAAAAAACGTACAGCATTTGTCAAAAAAAAATGGCAGAAATGCCATTGTGTTTCAGGCAAGGACTGTGGGCAGAAGCTGTGTGGCAGCAAAAAAAGTTGTTCCGGTGCTTACGGAAGTGCTGCGGAGCGGATATTATCCGGATGATTCCAACCGCCGGATTATCAATGAAGAATATCATCAGTACATTTTTATTCAGGAAGACCGGTTTAAACTGCTCAGTGGTGTGGCAAGAATGAATAAGGGGAAAAGTCATTTTAATGGGGATAACTTTCTGATTTCGCGGTTAGAATGTGGAAAAGCCATCGCTGCGATTGCAGACGGCATGGGCAGCGGAAAACGCGCTTACATTGAAAGCCGTATGGTCATTGAACTGATGGAAAACTGCATTGATGCCGGGTTTGATGAAAAAGCATCCATTGATCTGATTAATTCTGCGTATATTGCAGGCGGCGGAACGGGAAATCCGGTAACAATGGACATGAGTGTGATAGACTGCCAGTCGGGGTATATGCACTGTATGAAGCTGGGTGCGGTATCCACCTTTATCAGGCGGGACAAGTGGGTGGAGATTATCCAGTCAACGACACTGCCGATGGGGGTGTTAGAACAGGTCGATTATGACTGCACGACAAAGAAACTCTATGACGGCGATTATATTGTTATGGTCAGTGACGGAGTACTGGATAATATTCCGTGTGTGAATAAAGAGGAACGCATGGCACAGATGATTCATGCCCTGACGATACGGGAACCGTCCGCAATGGCAGAGAAACTTCTGGAACAGTCGCTTGCCTATAATGATATGAAAGCATCGGATGACTGTACGGTTTTGGTGCTGGGACTGTTTGACACCTATGAAAAATGAGAATATAATTGTTTTATGGTAAAGAAAATATACAAATATATACAGGAACACCGGATGTTAGAAAATACAGGCATCCTTGTTGCCGGCTTGTCCGGCGGTGCGGATTCGGTATGTCTGGTGGCTGTTTTAAAAGAAATTATAGAAAAAGAACAACTGGATATCCGTCTTCTGGCGGTGCATGTCAATCACGGAATCCGCGGAACAGAGGCAGAACGGGATGAGCAGTTTGCGAAGCAGCTTTGCAGACAGTTATCGGTGGAATATATAAGCCGCAGGGTGGATGTGCCGTCTGTGGCACACCAGGAGAAGCTGTCAGAGGAAGAGGCGGGAAGAATCCTGCGCTACCGCATTTTTAAGGAAATTGCCACGCAGCAGGAAAAGCATACAGGCAGAAAAGTAAAAATCGCCGTGGCACACCATCAGAATGACCAGGCTGAAACCGTACTGATGAATCTGGTACGGGGCAGCAGCCTGCGCGGAATTTGTGGAATTCGTCCGGTGCGGGACAATATTATCCGTCCGCTCTTATGTGTGAGCCGTGCACAGATTGAGGAATATCTGACATTGCAAGGACTTTCTTATGTGACGGACAGCACCAATGAAGAACTGGTGTATACAAGAAATAAAATACGCCGGGAACTGATTCCGTATCTTGAGAAGAATCTGAATCCCAATGCCGTACAGAAGCTGACGGAACTGGCAGACAGCGTTTTGCAGGCGGAAGAATATATTGAACAGCAGGCGGCAGGGCTGTATGAAAAGGCGGTTATTTTACAGCCGCAGGAAAATCCGTCAAAACCGTCCGTAAAGTTGTCTGTAAAGGCGCTGGTTTCTGCACCGCCGGTTTTACAGCAGTATGTTATCCGGCGGGCAATAGAAGCGGCAGCCAATGGTGCAAAAGATATTTACAGGGTACATGTCGGGGCAGTGCAGGAGCTTCTTGAACATTCTGTCGGAAAATGTGTGAGCCTGCCGTATGGGCTGGTGGCGGTAAGGGGATATGATGAAATTACGATTGCGCGGAACAAAACGGCACACCTCGACAGCAGAAAGCAGTGTGGCGGTATACACGGCGGTACAGAGCAATGCGGAAGTCTGTCGCAAAATCCGGCTGACAGTGCGGTGCAGATGCCGGATTTACTGGAATTTGAAAAAATATGGCGTGGGAAGAGAATAACTATTCCTGTCAATGAGCCGGTGTATTTTACACGGGTAAACGAATGCCGTAAGGCAGTGGTCATTTTAGAACAGGGTAGCTTATCAGAAATTTATGGAAATAACGACTATACGAAACTCTTTGATTATGATAAAATAAAGGATAATTTTTCTTTTCGTTTCCGGAAAACGGCAGATTTTATAAGGATTGACAGGAATGGCACGAAAAAGACCTTAAAAAAAGAACTGATTGATAAGAAAGTGCCAAGGCAGGTAAGAGATGCGGTTCTTCTGCTTGCCGTATCCAATGAGATATTGTGGGCGGCAGGTGTCAGACGAAGCAGTGCCGGGCTGGTTACGGATTCGACTCAAAGGATATTAAAAATAAGCGTAGTAATGCAGGAGGATAAATGAAATGGAACAGCACCATATCAGTGTGATGATATCAGAGGAAGAAATTGAAAAGAGAGTGTGTGAACTGGCAGCCCAGATCAGCAGTGATTTTGCAGGGGAAACCGTAAAACTGATCTGCATTTTAAAGGGCAGTGCTTTTTTTGCGTGTGAACTCGCAAAAAGAATTACCGTGCCGGTAATGATTGATTTTATGCAGGTATCCAGCTATGGAAGCGGCACGGTATCAAGCGGAACAGTTCAGATTAAAAAAGACCTGGACGAGCCGTTAAAAGATGAAAATGTTATCATTGTTGAAGACATCATTGATTCCGGTAATACATTGTCAAGACTTGTTCCGATGTTACAGGAACGCGGACCGAAAGATTTACGGATCTGTACACTGCTTAGCAAGCCGGAGCGCCGCGAAGTAGAAATAGATGTTGCTTATAACGGATTTGAAATTCCGGATAAATTTGTAGTCGGATATGGACTCGATTATGACCAGCATTACAGAAATCTGCCATATGTCGGTGTAATCGAAAGTGAATAAAGAAGAAAGAGGAGGAAAAGATGAATACAAACAGAAATAAAATGGGAGGAGTTGGCATCTATCTGGTGGTTATAGCGGTGATTGCCGTGCTTTATTTTGCACTGGCAAGACTTTCACCATCGTCATCATCATACAGCTACAGCAATTTCCTGTGGGATGTCCAGAACGGATATGTATCCAGCGTGTTAATCAAGCAGAATTCAGAAGTGCCGACCGGTGTACTCTCTATTACCAAGACGGACAACGGCGAGGAACTGTTAAATGTTTCCGATGTGCATGAAATTGAACAGTTACTGCTGGATAACAATATCCGGTACACGTTAAAAGATGTGACAAGAGACAGCGTATGGATTACAACGATTCTTCCATTTGGTATCTGTCTGGTGATTATTATTGTAATTATGATGATGACCAACAGACAGGCTGGCGGCGGTGGCGGCGCGAAGATGATGAACTTCGGAAAAAGCCGTGCCAAGCTGATGAACGGTACACAAAACTCTGTTACATTTAAAGACGTTGCCGGTCTTCAGGAAGAAAAAGAAGAACTTGAAGAAATTGTGGATTTCTTAAAAAATCCGGTGAAATATACAGAACTGGGCGCAAGAATCCCGAAAGGCGTGATTTTAACAGGTCCTCCGGGAACCGGTAAGACACTGCTTGCAAAGGCAGTAGCAGGAGAAGCGGGTGTGCCTTTCTTTAGCATTTCCGGTTCGGATTTCGTGGAAATGTTTGTCGGTGTCGGTGCTTCCCGTGTGCGTGACTTATTTGAAGAAGCCAAGAAAAACGCACCGTGTATCGTATTTATTGATGAAATCGATGCTGTGGCAAGACGCCGTGGTACCGGTATGGGCGGCGGACATGACGAGCGCGAGCAGACGTTAAACCAGATGCTTGTTGAGATGGACGGTTTTGGTATCAACGAAGGTATTATCGTGATGGCGGCAACAAACCGTATTGATATTTTAGACCCGGCGATTTTAAGACCGGGACGTTTTGATAGAAAAGTTGTTGTCGGACGGCCGGATGTACAGGGACGTCTTGAAATTTTAAATGTCCATGCGGCAAAGAAACCGCTCGGTGATGATGTGGATTTAGAAAGTCTTGCAAGAACCACAGCCGGATTTACCGGTGCGGATTTGGAAAATCTGTTAAATGAGGCGGCAATTAACGCAGCCAAGCGAAAAGAAAAATATATTACCAATGCAGATGTGAATTATGCATTTGTAAAGGTTGGCATCGGTGTGGAAAAACGCAGTAAGATTATTTCTGAAAAAGAAAAGAAGATTACGGCATACCACGAATCCGGACATGCAATTTTATTTCATCTGCTTCCGGATGTCGGTCCGGTGCATACGATTTCCATTATTCCGACGGGAATGGGGGCAGCAGGTTATACTATGCCGTTGCCGGAACGAGATGAAATGTTTAACACACGCGGAAAAATGCTTCAGAATATTATCGTCAGCTTAGGCGGACGTATTGCGGAAGAACTGGTATTTGATGATATTACCACCGGAGCATCACAGGATATTAAACAGGCCACAGAAACTGCCCGGTCAATGGTTACAAAATACGGCTTTTCATCAAAGCTGGGATTGATTAATTATGATAACGACAGTGATGAAGTCTTTATCGGCAGGGATCTGGCACATACCAGACCGTATGGTGAAGAGGTGGCTTCCCAGATTGATACGGAAGTAAAGAACATCATTGACGAGTGCTATGGCAAAGCCAAAAAGATGATTGAGGAGCATATGGACGTGCTTGAAAAGAGCGCACAGCTGCTTCTGGAAAAAGAAAAAGTAACCCGTGAGGAGTTTGAGGCGTTGTTTGAAAATTAGATTGTATTCAAAGGGTGGGGAAACGGTTGTGAAATATGCACAAAAAAAATCGACAAAATTCGTCAAGATTGTGAACACTTCACTTTGCGTTCATGATACTATAATTAACGTAAAAACCCCCCAATACATTATATATTTTTTGCTACACCCCATAATAAGTGAAATACCTTCTCCAAAAAGGACAGCCTTCCCCGGCTGTCCTTTTTACTGCTTATAGGGAGATTCAGGGGCAAAATGATGATGTTGTTGAAATCTATTGAATTTCGTTATATAATAAAGAATGTGAAATTAAAAAGAGGAGTCTGTCCATGAGAATTGTAAAAGCCATTGAAAATATGACAGCCAGCAATCAGAAGCTGATGTATATGTGTAATACACGTCCGGTATTAAAGACAGGGGCGTTATTCAGTGACGTTACAGAAGAATATAGAATACCGGCAGAACCGCAGCCGGGGGATACGGTAAAGCTTCGCTTAAGAACAGGAAGGTATAATGTGGATACGGCATACCTGTATGTAAACAATCAGGAGTATGAGATGTACCGTGTTGCCAATAATACACTGTTTGATTACTACGAGGCATCGGTGGAAGTGGCGGAAGAAAAGCTTTATTACTATTTTAAAGTCGTTTCCGGCAAAAATGTCTGTTTTTATAATCAGATTGGCGCGGCAAAAGAATTAAATCCTTTTTATAATTTTCAGATTATGCCGGGCTTTCAGACCCCGGAGTGGGCAAAGGGTGCGGTGATGTATCAGATTTTTACAGACCGCTTCTGCAATGGGGATAAAAGCAATGATGTATTAAATGATGAATACAGCTATATCGGAGAGCATGTCTGTCAGGTGGACGACTGGAACCGGTATCCGGCGCAGATGGATGTGCGTAATTTCTACGGCGGTGACTTAAAAGGCGTATGGGACAAGCTGGATTATTTACAGGACTTAGGGGTAGAGGTTATTTACTTTAACCCGTTGTTTGTATCGCCGTCCAATCATAAATATGATATACAGGACTACGATTATGTAGACCCGCATTTCGGTGTGATTGTATCGGATGAGGGAAAACTGCTCAGTGAGGGAGATCAGTGTAATACACATGCATCCCGGTATATGGACAGGGTAACGAATAAAAAGAATCTGGAAGCCAGTAATGAATTTTTTGCAAAGCTGGTGGAAGAAATTCACAAAAGAGGCATGAAGGTCATTATTGACGGCGTATTTAACCACTGCGGTTCGTTTAATAAATGGCTTGACAGAGAGCATATTTACAGTACAAGCCCGGAACAGTATGCATCCGGTGCGTATGAGAGCTTTAACAGTCCGTATCATACCTTTTTTAAATTCTACAGTAACCAGTGGCCGGATAACAACTCGTATGACGGCTGGTGGGGCAATGACACCCTGCCGAAACTTAACTACGAGGAAGCGGATACACTGGAGCAGTATATTTTAGGTATTGGTAAAAAATGGGTATCCGAGCCGTACTGCGTAGACGGCTGGCGGCTGGATGTTGCGGCAGATCTGGGCAACAGCCGGGAATACAACCACCAGTTCTGGAAAAAGTTCAGAAAGGCAGTCAAGGAAGCCAATCCGGAAGCTGTCATTCTTGCAGAAAATTACGGCGATTCCTATGACTGGCTCCAGGGGGATGAATGGGATACCATTATGAACTATGATGCGTTTATGGAACCGGTGACGTGGTTTTTAACCGGTATGCAGAAGCACAGTGATGAGTTCCGTCAGGATATGCTTGGCAATGCGGGCAATTTTTTCGGGGCTATGCATCACAATATGTCCCGTATGGGTGGACAGGCAGTTGCGATTTCCATGAATGAACTTTCAAATCACGACCACTCGCGTTTTCTGACCAGAACGAACCACCGTGTCGGCAGAACGGCATCCGTTGGAGCAGAAGCTGCGAACGAAGGCGTAAATAAAGCCGTCTTTATGGAAGCTGTCATCATTCAGATGACATGGCCCGGAGCGCCGACTATTTATTACGGTGATGAAGCAGGCGTGTGCGGCTGGACAGACCCGGATAACAGAAGAACGTATCCGTGGGGCAGTGAAGATCAGGAACTGATTGCATTTCACAAGGCGGCAATTGCCATGCATAAGTCACAGGAAGTTTTAAAGACCGGTTCTTATAAACCGCTTGTCGGAGAGTATAATCTGATTGCTTATGGCAGATTTAATCAGAAGGATGCAGTTGTAGTCATTGTCAATAATTCTGAAGATGAAAGAAGGGTCAGGGTTCCGGTCTGGGAACTTGGCATTACGGATAAAGATGAGATGGAACAGATATTTGTGACATTTGACGGCGGTTTCGGTGAGGAACAGCTTTGGTATACAGTAAACGGCGGCTGGTTGGATATCGGTCTTAGAAAGACTTCGGCAGTCGTGTTAAAACGTGTAAAATGGTAGAAAACAATAGTTAGAAAGGCTGGTAACAGAAAATGGATAACAATGGAAAAGATACAAAAAGTTCAGTGAAACTGAACCGGAAAATGAGAATGTGGCATAAATACAGAAATTACTGCTTCGGAGCGGCAGGTGTGCTTGTGGCACTGGTTATCTGCGTGGCAGTTATCCGATTTATGGGAAGATCATCTTCCGACAATAAGCAGCAGGCGGCAGTACCGCCGACAACGGCACAGCAGACAACACAGAATGAAACACAGCCGGTAACACAGGCACCGACAGTGGCAGCAACAGAAGCACCGACAACACAGCCTGCAACAGAAGCTACAACGGCAGCACCGTCAAACAGCGGCATTCTTGCGATTGACGGACCTGCCGGAGAAGCAGATTTTACAACACAGGATTATTACAGTGATGCTGTATTGTTCGGGGATTCTATTATCGGCGGTATTCAGGAATACGGTTTCTTAAACAGCGCACATGTGGTTGCCGGAAATAACCTGACAACGACAAAGGCAGTTGCAGAAGTAGACAGCGTAGCACAGTTAAATCCGTCCAAGGTATTTATCATGGTCGGCTTAAATGATGTCAATTTCGGAAGCAAGAGCGCTGAAGCGATAGCAGAAGATTTAATTACACTGGCAGGAGCCGTAAAGGATAGCTGTCCGTCCGCAAAGGTATACATTTTATCCCTGCTTCCTGTAACAAGTGGGTTTGAAGCGCGTGATACGAATAAAATCACACAGTCTGCAATTGATGATGTAAATGATACGGTAAGTGTTCTTGCAGCTTCTGCCGGATACACCTATATTGATGTGGCTTCTGCATATAAAAACGGTGCCGGATACTTAAATCCGGATTACAGCACCAACGGTATGAACCTGCATCATGATTACTATGCATTCCTGTTAAATTCAATCGCAGAGGTAGCAAAATAATGAGATTTCACGTACTGACCCTGTTTCCGCAGATGATTCTGGACGGACTGAATACAAGTATTACAGGACGCGCAATCCAGAACGGAATTTTATCGGTAGATGCGGTAAATATCCGTGATTTTGCGGAAAATAAATATATGAAGGTGGACGATTATCCGTATGGCGGCGGTGCCGGACTGGTTATGCAGCCGGGACCTGTCTGCTCCGCGTATAAAAGCGTGACAGAGCGGATTGGAAAGAAGCCGAGAGTGGTGTATATGACACCGCAGGGGTATCCGTTTACACAGCAGATGGCACAGGAATTTGCACAGGAAGAGGATTTGTGTATTCTGTGCGGGCATTATGAGGGCATTGATGAGCGTGCGCTGGAAAAGATCGTAACCGATTATGTGTCCATCGGAGATTATGTGCTGACAGGCGGAGAACTGCCGGCAATGGTTGTGATTGATGCGGTGTCCAGACTGGTGCCGGGTGTTTTAAATAACAAAGAATCGGCAGAAACCGAAAGCTTTGAAAACGGACTGCTTGAATATCCGCAGTATACCCGTCCGGTGGAATTTGAAGGAATGCGAGTACCCGACATTCTTTTATCGGGACACCACGGCAATGTAGACGCATGGCGTCTTGAAAAGTCTGTTGAGCGGACAAAGAAGTACCGACCCGATTTGTATGAAGCTTATGTAAAGGAACAGGAATCCCTGCAGGATAAAAAGAAGCATAAAAAATAAATTTTGGGGATTGACTGAAAAAAAATATTATTGTATAATTATCACTGTGCTTGTCGTGTAAAGGCGGCACAGTGATAATAAAAGATAAGAAATCTTAGATTTCTGCCTAGATAGCTCAGTCGGTAGAGCAGAGGACTGAAAATCCTCGTGTCACTGGT
>ERZ791682.278-NODE-278-length-36252-cov-13.0532_pt1 | contig 36252 bp, 40 predicted proteins | sample MGYA00509958_ERZ791682 | MGnify/ENA primary metagenome ERZ791682 (study PRJEB30046, sample SAMN00715194) | human gut metagenome | study: EMG produced TPA metagenomics assembly of the A metagenome-wide association study of gut microbiota in type 2...
TCAAGGCTACCGTCAGGAAGTGAAACGTTAAAGAGCACACGGAGTACCCGGTAGGTAAAGTGCTAGCGTTCAAAGGTGAAGCGGTGGAAGTGGTAGATAACAACCAACTATACAAGGATTGTGCAGGGTGTGTATTCTTTGGTATCGGCACCTGTAGCGATGCACCGTGCATTCCGAGTGAACGCGTGGACGGCGGGTATGTAAAGTTCAAGAAGCATGTTACAGAGGGATAATCTACACGGGTATCAGCGTACCGCCGTAGACCACATCAAGGAGCATCCGGACGCGGCTCTGTTTCTCGATATGGGGCTAGGAAAGACAGTGAGCACGCTAACCGCCATAGCCGATCTTATAAACGAGTTCGAAGTAACTAAGGTTTTGATAGTAGCCCCCAAGCGCGTCGCCGAAATGACCTGGGGCGATGAGATAGCCAACTGGGTGCATATCTCACACCTTCGTTTGTCAGTGATTAAGGGCACAGCGAAGCAACGCGAGATAGCGGCACGGGCAGACGCAGACGTTTACACGGTTAGCCGTGACAATCTCGTATGGCTTCTCCAAATGTGGGGCGGGTCTAAAGTACCATACGACATGTTAGTACTGGACGAGTTAAGCAGCTTCAAGAATCACCAGTCTAAACGCTTCAAGGCCGCAAAGATCATACGCCGAAGTGTTAGCCGGGTGGTTGGTCTGACGGGTACGCCCGCACCAAACGGACTTATTGACCTTTGGGCGCAAATGTATTTAGTAGATGGAGGGCAGCGGTTAGGAAAGACAATCACCGATTACAGGGCCAACTATTTCAGACCGGGCGCGCAGAACGGAGGTATAGTGTACGAGTACAAGCCGCTAGCGACAACCGAGGCGGTATTAGGCGAGAAGATAGCCGACATCACATTATCGATGAAAGCCCTAGACTTCCTAGACATGCCGGAACTTACGTACCTCAACAACTATGTAGAATTGTCGCCAAAGGTGAAGAAGCAGTACGATAAGTTCGAGGAGGATCAAGTGCTGGAGCTTATGCAGGAAGAAGAAATCACCGCACTAAGTGCCGCCGCCCTATCAAACAAGCTCTTACAGTTCGCAGGCGGTGCGATCTATGACGCAGACCGGAACGTACATACCGTGCACGATGAGAAGCTAGAGACGCTGGTAGAAATGGTGGAAGCCGCGAACGGATCACCCGTACTGGTGGCGTACAACTTCCAACACGAGAAAGCACGCATACTAAAGGCTCTAAAGGGCCTTGGGGCGGAAGCCCTCGAAGGCGTGGATAGCGTACGCCGGTGGAACGAGGGAAAGATACCCGTCCTGGTGACGCATCCGGCCAGCGCGGGGCACGGTCTGAATATGCAGAAGGGCGGCAACCGTATAATATGGTACGGTACTACTTGGAGCTTGGAGTTATACCAGCAGTTCAACGCGAGGTTATGGAGACAGGGACAAAAGAACAGCGTGTTTGTCCATCACATCATAACGCGGGGCACAATTGACGAAAGGGTTATTGGAGCATTGACCGGGAAAGCAGACACGCAAAATGGCTTGATGGATATGGTTAAGGAACTAATTAAAAAATATAGAGTATGAATGTATTGAGTTTATTTGACGGTATGAGCTGCGGGCGGATAGCCCTGACCAATCTAGGATGTTTCCCGGATAAGTACTACGCGTCCGAGGTGGATAAGTTCGCCATACAGCAGACGCGCCATGTGTTTCCCGACACGATACATATAGGGGACGTTACGAGGGTGGACGTGTCGAAGCTGGATAAGATCGACTTGATTATAGGCGGAAGCCCTTGCCAATCATTTTCCTTCGCAGGGAAACAAGCAGGGATGGCTACGACGGAAAACATAGAGGTAACCGACCTGGATCAGTATCTCGATCTTAAAATAATGGGATTCGAGTTTACCGGACAGTCGTACCTGTTTTGGGAATACATGCGGATATTGACGGAAGTGCGGAAGTACAACCCGGATGTTAAGTTCCTGTTGGAGAACGTTGTTATGTCGAAGAAATGGGAATCCGTGCTAACTAAAGCAATCGGAGTTGATCCCATTAGGATTAACAGCAACCTTGTGTCGGCACAGAACCGGAAGCGGCTGTACTGGACGAACATCGCGCAGATCACGCAGCCGGAAGACGAGGGTATATTCATCCGTGATATTCTCGAGGACGACGTAGACGAAAAATATTATATATCCGATAAAGCCCTTGAAGGTATGATTAATCACACGAAGGTTAACGTGGCGAAGGAAAACCTGTTAGCCGTACTTAAAGAAATAAGCCCGCGTGTGGCTGGCGTGTCAATCAGCGAGAACGGAATAAGACCCCACAGGGGAGACGCGCGGAAGTCCGGTATCGGAGAACTGGGAACCATCCGGTTTGAGTCTTCTAAAGCGGACACGCTCCTGACAAGTTCCAAGCCTATTATACTTGATAGGGAATGGACGCTAAGACGGTTAACGCCTGTGGAGTGCGCGCGCTTGCAGACCGTACCGGGTTGGTATGAGTGGGTAGTGTCGGACACGCAGATATACCGGATGTGCGGGAACGGTTGGACGGTTAGAGTTATTGAGCATATATTAAAAAATTTATTCGTATGAGAACAACAAATTACAATGAGGGTGACGTGGTGATTTTGAGCGATGGAAAACACTACGAGTATTTAGGAGTTAAAAAAATTATAGGAGAGGATAATTATTCTTATAAACCGTTGGAGGCTTCCGATTTCGGTCTATTGTCAGACAGCGACGGACGGTTCGCACCTTTCTCGGGCAAGTTATTAGCGGAGGTTCCCAGGTCCCCCCGAAAGTGGTATCAGAAGATAGCCGATTGGTGGAAAGCGTCGAACCGCTGGAAGCATTTCCTTTTTGCGATCCCGCTTGGTGCGGTGTGCGGCGCATCGTTCACTACGGGCGTAGGGCTAGGGATGGAAGTTAAGGATCACTTATACGGCGGGAAGGCTGACTTCGTAGATTTCCTTCTAACCGCGGTTGGCGGGGCGATCGGGCACGGCGTTATGCTGGTGTTTGGGCTGGACTATTTGATAGGGTTTTTAATCAATTTAATATTTTAAGTTATGGAAAGTATGGAGCATTTATTTAGAGAACAAGAGATGAAGGAACAAGAAGTAGCGGGCATCAGAACCGGACGTTTCAAGACCGCACTGGACCGTGCAGAGAAGGCGCAATATAATATGCGTGTCAAGATAGATAAGGCGGAAGCCGAGCGTGTGATGGTTTACGCCGAGCGCGTACCGCGTAGTGCTAAAGAGATTACGACGATCACGATTTACCGGAAGAGCGAGCCGCAACGCCGGGTGGACTTATCGAGAGTTGAGGCGTTGCGCTTGATCGGTGAACTTAAAGAAGCACTAAAGCTATGATGAGGGACGGATTGAAAATGCTGGGACAAATGGCCCTAGCGATAGCGGCGGGGATCGCGCTTGGTTGTATATTAGTATGTATCTTAAATAATTTATAGTATGCCGACACCATATATTAAGAAGAAACAGAGAAGGGTTCTAGTTATCGAAGAGATGGCACAGTTATATAATCTACATGCGTTTTTCATATTCAACTGGCTTGAGGCGAACGGTGTGAAGTATCTCAAGGTGAAGGGCAAACCGTTTCACTTGGTTAACGCGTCGTTGTTCTGTCAAGCCCTTCGGGATATAATATACGCAGCTAGTAAAGTACGGGACGACAGGAATACGCGGACAGACCCGGAACGCATACCGACAGCAGAAAATATGTTGTACCGTGACAAGGACAAGAAGCGCGTAGGGCCTTATGAGAATGACGATATAGAACGCCCGGTCTACCCGAGTAAAGATGCGGAGCTAAACCGTAACGGGGTAGAGGTTTCAATGTTGTACCGGGTCAATATGTACTGCGATGGCAGTAGGTCGCTAGACGTTTTAGACCGGCGTACGCTGACATGGAAAACGATTGAGAGGGCCGAGAGGTGGAAATGTAAAGATATTTTAGACGATTGGAAGGTTCTGTATAACTTGGATTGTTAAACGGATTTAACTAAAAAGCGCGTTTTCGTATAAGAATGTTAACACGCTTTTTAGTTAAAAAATTTAACGCGCTTCGGAAAAAACTTTGTGAGAGAAAACTTTTTAGAGAGAAAGCTTGATTTTAACGGTATTTTAACTAAAAAGCCTGTTTTTGACAAAAAAGTAGTGAAAACCTCTTTTACATTGCCATTTCATGTTTTACACCCGATCGCACTCACAGGACGCAGAACGCACTTTTCAAGTTTTTGATGTAAATGGTTAAAATTTGTATCTTTTACACTTAACTTGCTTATTTATAGTACTTTATACTGTAATATAGTGTATTTGTAAAAGATATAAAGATGATTAGTATAGAGTAACTATTAATAAGTAACAATATAATTAACTATATTATACTATTGTTACTAAATAATAATGAAATTATGGAAATATTTATTTTAGATATAATAGGAAAACATCATTTTATCCCTTACATCGTTTACACTAGGGCTGAAACGCCCTGTTCATCGGGGTTTTGGGTGTAAACGACAGTTTTGGTAGGTGTAAAGATGGTAATTTGGGCGGAAAAAGCGTATTTTTGTAGAGTTGTAAATAAAAATTATATGGCTACGAAGAAGAAAGAAATTATAGAAACTAAGGAAGCGGTGCAGCTGCCGAAGCCCGAGAAGGTTAGGCCGGATTACGCGCACTTACAAATTGCTCCCACATACGCGACCACCAAGTATCTGGCGGATTCGTTCAACTACACCAAGTGCTACCAGATCGCCACAGCGCACTTCGGGCGTACTCCGATATGGCAAGAACCGGAAGAACTGTGGGAAGCCTACGCGATTTACTCGGCGTGGTGCGAAGCTACGCCGGTTATAACGCAAGAGGCCGTCAAGTCCGGCAACATGGCGGGGACGCTCTATGAGGTGCCAAAGAAGCACCTTCAGTCGGAGGGCGAGTTCTGCATGTTCCTAGGGGCAAATCCCACGTACTTAAGCACCAAGCGCTCCACGTACGCCGAGAACCTTAAGGAGTTCGATCTAACGATATGCGCGGACTTCATAGCGGTGATCGACAGGATACGCGATGCGATCGCGCAGGACCTCGATCAAGGCGCGACGGTGGGACAGTTCGATGCCAACTACGTTCGTGCCCTACGCGGCATTAAAACACAAATGGACTACACGTCTAACGGCGAAGCCATCAAGGGCGGCTTGACGGTTAACGTGACAGATCCGAAAGTACGCGCAAAGGTTAGCTCGATTAAGAACTTTAAAAAGGATCACAAGGAGGATGATAAGTAATGAATTGCACCTATGTATTTAACAAGATGATAGGGCCGTTTTGCGACCCCTACATAAGAGGTATAGCGAGCAAGGGAGGTACGCGTTCATCTAAGACGTGGAGCGTGTTACAGCTTCTCTATTTGGTCGCTAACGAAAGCACCGAGCCTCTTATGATCTCATGCGTTACCGACACGCTGCCCGCCGTGAAGCGTGGTATGTTCCGTGACTTCCAGAATATGCTGTTAGACGAAGGGGTGTGGGACGACAACGCGCTTAACAAGTCCGACTTGATCTACACGGTGAAGCCAGGGGTCTGCATCGAGTTCTTCGGGTGCGACAACGCGTCGAAGGTCCACGGCCCGGCGCGTGACATATTGTTCATCAACGAGGCGCAGCGCGTGCCCCGTGAAATCTTCAGGCAGTTAGACGTACGTACCACGATCAAGGTTATTATTGACTTCAACCCCGTGCGTCGCTTCTGGGGAGAAACGGACTTCACAGGCGACAAGTACGTAACGATCCACTCAACCTACAAGGACAACCCGTACTTATCCAAACAGCAGGTAGAGGCGATAGAGCGCAACGCCAAGGACGCTAACTGGTGGCGCGTATACGGTGAAGGACTGACGGGAGGGCTGGAAGGCCTCGTATATCCCCAAATTGAGACGATCGACGCTTTGCCGGAGGATTTAACGGGTGAGGATGTTAAGTTCGTTACAGGGCTTGATTTCGGCTTTCAGAACGACCCGACCGCTATCGTCAAAATATACATGCGGGGCATGAACCTGTACATAGACGAGGTGTGCTACGAAACTAAGATGCTGAACCGCACGATCGCCGAGCGGCTTAAGGACGAAGGCCTGCACCGTACCATTACGGTATGCGACAACGCCGAGCAGAAGTCCATCATAGAGCTGCGCGGCCTGGGCTGCAACACGATCCCCTGCATCAAGGGGAAAGGATCGATAAGGGCGGGCATCCAGCAGGTGAAGCAGTTCAACCTGTTTGTAACGAAGCGTAGCACGAACGTACTGGACGAGGCGGACAATTACACCTATGTCAAGGACAACCTGACCGACACGTACACCAACGAGCCGGTAGACGATTACAACCACGCATGGGACGCAATACGTTACGGCGTTGATTATCTTATACGTAAATACCGCCCGAGATACGCAAATAATGATTAGATTTGCAGCATGAGAGTAGACGATCGGGTACGCCTTAAATATGATTACGCCGGGGACACGGGAACGATTACAGAGATCGACGTGTTAGGCGTGGTCGTGCAATGGGACAGATCGAACGTTGAAGAGTGGTATTATTACGAAGAACTAGAACTGATTGAATATGAGTAAGACAGTGTTTTATGGCGTGGAGTGGTTGATCCTGAATGAGCAAACCAACTGGCAGGGAAAGATTAAAAACGTTTTTCGTCGCTTGTGGTGGAAAATTTGTGGGTATTACAACCGCAAACAATTAGAATATATTTGTAACTTGCATCCGAATTACAAGGGCGGCCTAACTTCTGACCAAGCAGCGACATTAAACGCGGTGGCAGAGTACGCTAAGGCCGACCCTTTTATTGTAAAAAATGGAAAGCTCGTGTACCGTATACCCCGGATAGAGGATGTAACGTTGTGGCAGGTGATCGAGGCGAGAAGGAGCGAGACAGCAACGGAGAAGGTTACGAAGTGGTGTACGCCTATCGAGCACAAGCCAGCCGAGTATGCGCCGGACAATGTGTATCACCTTCTTTGTGCGACGAAGTACATAAAGGAGCAGATAGAGACAGCGGACGGACTGGAGAAACGCTTGTTTCCTTTTGATGCAGGAAGCACACCAGAAGACGATCCGATCAAGGAAGCGAAGAACGTGCTGACACTCGTGCAGGCTACGGCGGAATTGTTCAAATGTACGTTTGAGGACGCGAAGCGGATCAACTACCTAGATGCAATGCTGGCACTATCGAAGCGGCACGAGGAGAACGAGAAACAAAAGGCAGAGATGAAGAAACATTATAAATCATAACGTTATGGGTTTAAAAAAGTATGAGATTATTACAGTAGGGAGCGACAGGAGAGTACGCGCCCTTCGTTCGTGGCAGGTGGGAGACCGTTACGTCAACATCGGGGACGTAGGCGGCATCGTGTACGACGAGAAGACATTATCACAGGACGGCGCTTGCTGGCTGTTTAGGGGCAACTTCGGTTTCCCCGGTGCACGCATCGGAGGGGATTCGATCGTGGACGTAGGTGAAGCGGCGCTAAGCACAGCGGGCACGCCCGCCGTAGACATTCTAGGGTCTAGTGTCGTGGTGGGAAGTGCAATACGTTTCAGTGTGATTAGCGGAGCGGCAGACGCCGCGGTATTAAGACCCACAGACTTTGAAGAGGGAACGTTTAATTACGCAGCGGGTTCAAATTGGGAGACGTGGAAACAGCCAAGCCCTAATTACTTGAGAACTAAAGCCCCGATCTTTAACGGTGGCGTATCTACAACAGTTTTGAAACTGGAAGTTCCGGGGTACGCGGTTCAAGCCTACGTTTTAGATCGTGACGGTAAAGGTGTGACGGCTACAGCATCAACTAATACAGGGGTAGGCGTGACGCTAGCTATTCCGGCAGGGCAGTACTTTCTAATACGGTTATCAAAAAACCCGGCGGCAACTATTTCGCTATCAGACGTAACAACCGCAGCTATAACCTACACAGCGATTTACGACGGTAAACTAGTTATCAATGATTCGCGCCTAGAAATTAACCCCGCCACGGGTACGGGGACACTCACGTTAAGACCCGGCGGAACGTACTCGGTAGCCGTAGGATCGAATTACCCCGATAGCGTCATACAAAATTCGAAGGTATCCATAACAAGCCATGCTACGGCTAATAGAACCATTACCCTAATGTCTGAAGTTATAGATACTAACGCCATTATAGACGCTTCGGTAGAATCAGCCTCTATTATCGTTGGGGTGTATAACAACGTTAAAAACCTGGCATTTTCTGGTAGTGTTACGGGGTCGTATGATATTAATATCAGGGGAGCTATCCGGGCTACCGACTGTGATAACTTCACTGTATCGCCTACGATCTTTCCGGCGTTGTCGGCGGCGCAAACGGCTAACATGCCATTTATCTTCCAAGGTTGTAACGTTCCGGGCGGCTTATTCTACCATCACACGCAGATAGCCAACACGTACAAGAACATTGATTTTGCGAAGGCTAGCGTTGATTTGGGTAAAGCTGTTCCCGGGGATGGATCATTAGTTAGTTCAGAAGTTGAAGGAATGTATCGGGTGGCTGCACCCGCTTCGGGCGTGATCGGCGGTTTGGTTGAGAGCTACGAAAGTGTTAGGTCTCTACTCATGGCGAGCACGGCGACATCGTACGGAACTACGATCTATAAGGACGCATATTTTAACGGTCGGTTTGACTTCGCAGGTACGAACGTATTCGGCAGCAAATCACCTAGCCATCCATTGGCGCAGGATCTGAACATTCAGCCGCGTGCCGTACAAGGAAATTTTAACACCGCTACGCTGGGTCAAACTGTTACGGGCGTTATTCCGTCAGATAGCCGAGTATGTACCCCAACCCCATTTAGAATTAACGGTGCAAACGGGCTTAAGATTGAGGGTCTATCGGCAACTCTGGAAGCCCTTGTTATTTTTGTAACGCCTTCAAATGTAGTCACCGCGGTAGCTAGCAGCTCGAACGGCGTGCTCCCGTTCCCCGCTGCACGATTAAACGATTATGCGGCTTATGTACGTTTCGGAAAAATAGGGGGCACAGCGATCACACCCGCAGACCTTGCAGGCGTAACCGTAACAGTGTACAACGGCTGTAAGATCGTGAACACAGGAGCAACAGCGGTTAACATGAAGGGCAATATCAGAGTAGAGGATAACGCTACGTTGATTAACTCTTCCATAACGGGAACAGGCTATTTTGGCGGAAACGCAGTAGCGTCCGGTCTGTATACGTCCGGTTGTGTGTTTATGAAGGACAACGCTTCATTTACAAAAACCGCGGGATCTGATCCTATCAGAGACTTGAAAATGACTGAAAATGCATACGCCGTACTGGGTGATGTTGCTTTGAACGGGTGTATACACTTGTCCGACAATGCTAGGTTTACCCCCACATCCGCCGGACTATCCGAGGGTGACCTAGTTATGAAGGATAACGCGGTTGTGTCTGGGGCGGTGATTCTAGGCGGGGTGCTCACAATGAAGGACAACGCTAAGGTGAGCGCGGGTGCATTAAGCACATACGGGGATATAACCCTTTGCGGATCGTACAACCAAACCACAAATAAATCGTGGACGGGTAAACGCGTGATCGACAACGAGAACGCGCCGGAATACGATAATAATGTAAAAACGCAATATGACTTTTAAAGGGATACTAGACCAGGTTGGAACATGGGGGGCGCAACACGCGCTTCCCGTATTCTTCGGAGATGAGGCCACACGTAATCGACTGGCAAACGATATAACGGGTGATTTTATCTTTGTTGATGTGCCCGGAGGAAGGCAGGACTATAACGACTACGCCGCCGAGGCGTTCTCAATCACCGTGCTTATCCAGGTGTTAGGCACTTCTCACTATGAGCGTGACGACGTGTCCGAGATCGACGTACTGGATAGGACGTTTACCGTTATAACCGACATAGCGAAGAAGGCGGTTTGCCTCTATGAGTCCGAGGGCGCAGCGGTGGTTAAACGCCAAAACATTTACGACAGCCCCAAATCAGGATGGGAGATAACCCTTAATCTATCCGAGTAATGGCACGTAACGCGATGTTGGAAATAGAGGTCCTGTTAACTAAGCTAAGGGACGACATAGAAGCCTCGTACAAGGCTAAAGGGCTGATGGCATCCGGTAACTTCGCCAAGGAGCTGAAATTGGTTGTAGGGCGTAACAGTGCGCAAATAACCGCGCCGCGTTATGTAGGTGCGATGGAAGGCGGAAGGGTCGCGGGAAAACGCCCGCCATTGTGGATCATTCGTAAATGGATCGAGGACAAGAACAAGCAAGGGGCGAACATACCGTTAACCGCCGCGTATCCGATCGCGAAGGCTATTGGCGAGTTCGGGATCAAAGTACCCAACGAGTACAACCCGGGCGGCGTAGTTTCGGACGTGCTCAACCCAGCAAGGGTGCTTAAGTTGCAAAACGAAATAGTAACTATAATTAGATACGCTATTATTGACACTTTAAATATTAAATAGATGAATGTACAAATACCGATAGCAGGTTTAACGCTTTCAAACGGTGAGACATACAACGGTCAGTTACCCGTATGGGCTACGCGGCCTTTCATGATCCGGGTATTGCCTGACTATATAAGCGGAAGTGAGTACCCGGTTTATGTCCGGGTAACAAACGGCGGGGCGATCAAGAAGGAAATAGTCCTCCCATATCAGGAAGTGTTATATTTGGATTTGTCGTTTGCCGCTCCATTGCTGACGCGTGCAGACCGTAACAATTCAGACGGCAACCCGGCTTTTCCGCAACAGTTAGTAGAGATATGGAGTTCAAACCCCGCTAATAAAATAACGCTCCCTGTGTTCCATTGTGACGAAACGTATTGGGACACGCTAGGCGTTGATAGCGCGCTCCCCCAACCGACTAAGCCGCGCATACCTAATCAGACGCTGGACATTTATTTCCCGTACCGGATTCATCCGTCTGACGCGTTCCCGGTTGAGGTTGAACCCGTGACGGGTGCGCCTAGTTCGGCTATCTTCCCTACTACCTATGTACTGGGAAATACTATTGATATTACGTACATTAAGAAGCTTACAATTAAAAACGTTTGGGGGTCTGGACTGGATCAGGTGATTAATTACGAAGACCGTCTAATGTCCGACGTGGTCTATGATGAGAGCCTGCAATGCGCTTTGCGCGCTAGATGGAACATGCGTAACGGGCAATGGTTTTGGGCTGCATTTAAGGACTACTTCTGGTCTAACAAGTTCACCCCTATCCGCGGACGCGGGGGCATAACAGAACAAGCCGAGCTAACTATAAACATAGAGTACGGCGAAGAGTATTATAACGTGTACCAAGAGTTGTTGGTATCGTCTAATGTCGTGTTCGACTTGAACCTTCCCGGCATAAACCAGTATCAATCGAAACGGTTTAGAGCCGAGGTCATAGGCGACACTGGCGCGCGCTGGTCTAATAGTACTAAGACGTATCGCCAACAAGTACGGTTCAAAACAACCGAGCTGCAAGATAATTACATGTTCCCGCTAGCACCGGATCAACCGCCTACGCCGTCGATCGCGTTTACAGCACAGAAAAACCCGTGGACGGTCGGAGCGGCGTATGCAGAAGGACTGGTTAACAGCATATACAGCAACGCGGCATGGGAGGTTCAGAGCGAACCGAGTTGGTTTACCGTGACTAATGGCACGACGTTATTCACACCCGACATGTTCGAGCAGGGAGGGTTTGATTTATGGGCTAAAGGAAAACACTACTCACGGTGGAAAACGCCTAGTTCTACACAAATACGTCTTAAAGACCCTGTATATACTTTAGAGGAGATTTACAGTATTATAGGCGGAGTTTCGGGATATGCGTTTCAAGTTTTGTTTGTAGACGAGAACGGAAACGCCACGGATGACGGAGGATCATCATACGCCACAATATTAGGAAGGCATAATTTCCCGGCGGGAAAAGCTGGATTTATGTTGAGGTTGATAAAATCACCGTCAGCGCCGATAACCCCCGCCGAGGTTAGCGGTATGAGTTTCCGATATGGGAAACGTTATCATCAATTCCCCGCAGGTACATCTAATCTCACCGCGACGGTAGCCGCCAACACGGGTGAACCGAGAACGGGTAGCATAGTCCTAAAAAGCACGGCAGGCGCGACTACCTACACGATACCAATCAGGCAGGCGGGCGCAACGGGCAATATATCGGTTGACACGCCAACGTTTAATGTAGACTATCTAACGCACCCGGTAACTGTGAACGTTACATCATTTGGCAGCTGGCTTATGGTGATTCGTGATACGTGGATCGCACAAAGCGCATCTACGGGCCCGAATGGAACGACGACCGTAACGCTAACGATCGATGACAACACGAGTAACGACGCGAGTAACGACGCGAGAACCGGAACAATTAAATTCCGAAACGATTTTACCGGCGAGATCGCAACAGTTACGGTTAACCAAACAGGCACACCCACCTCAATCGGTTTAACTCCGTTCCGTATTACAGGCAGCAAGGCGGGTGGAGAATCAACACCCGTTGTGTATGTATCGGGTAATAGCTGGATTGTGGGAGACGCTCCGAGTTGGGTGGCCGTTTCTCCTACTTCGGGTGCATCGGGTATGGGTACGATAAATGTAACGTTCAATACAGCGAACCCCGGAGCAGCACGGACAGGGCAGTTGAGAATCAAAAATACAGTTACTAGCGAGATCGCAGTTTGTTTAATCACACAGGAGGGATAAAATGAAAATAGTATCATTGAGAGTTAACGGTTACGACATTGACGGACTGGATAATGCAACGGTCAAAATCACATTAAACAACATTTCCCCGGTTACTATGACCGGGGATAGCGTCGCATTTAGTGCTACGATCAAAGTGCCAAGAACGCCGAACAATGACCGGACGTTCATAGGGCTAATCAAGGGCTTGTTTAATTGCGAGTATTACGTAGCCGAGGTGTGCGTAGCGTCTATTCCGTTCAAGTATTACGCTTATGTGTCCGACGAGCCTACACAGTTTTACGCCAAGGTATCAGCGTCTCAAACGGAGTACACTATAAACTTAATAGAGAGTACGGACAAGTGGTCCGACGTGAGCAAGCCTATATCGACATTACCAGAATTTAGCCTAGTGAAGGACGGCGGTATAAGCTTAAGCGCCGCAAACCTTGCAAAGATAGTCCGCGAGTACGTGGACTTTCCACAAATAACGTTCCCGGCGATCAACCCGTTCTACAACCCGGGCAGTCTGCTTCCTCAACCGGAAGACGCTAATGTATTAGCACCTACCATGGTTTGCGCACGTGGCAATATCACCTGGCAGGACAACGTAGCGACGGGAACGGTGAAGTTTCTGCCTAAAGGCAGCACCAAGGGACGTGGGGGATATAAGTATCCGGACACCGCGGCGGTTGTGCTGGATAACTCACAAATTTACATGTACGCTTCGTACTTCGGCAACCGTACTGGGGGCGGCCCAGCAGGGTTCCTGATCTCGGCGGGGGAGAACCAACAGTTTCAAATGATCGTCGAATACAAGGGAGATGCAATACCGACTACTAAACCTACTATTCAGTTACGTGGTGCGGTATCGGGGGTGGGGCGGCCTATGTCTTACTACGGGAGTATAACCGATCGTATTTGGGTTTATGTTACGCCCGATAACGCGCAAATGACGGTTTATCCTAAACAGGACGCATATATGCAACTGGCGGCGACTATCGGAGGCGTGACCCGTACGGACTATTTCAAGTTTCCGGACGGATACGACCCGGAGGAGCTGATAAGATGCGGAGCGGGGCAGGCGGTGTTCGATGCATCCATCAAGCCGCAATACGATTCAGTCGCTAATGTAGCCATTGATTTTCCGTACACGGACGTAAAAAACATAGTGGACGACATGTGCACGGCATGGCATTGGAGGAAGATTTATCGCAACGGTACGTTACGTGTCGAGCCAATAGTAGATGCCGACCTACGGGACGGTACGTCTATGGCGTGGGCACGCGTACACGATTGGAGTGACAAACTACTAAGCGTTGAATCAGTAGACGTTCCCGACGAGTTCGCGGATCAATATGTTTGTACACTCGGTTCGGAAAAATTCAGTTACAGCAACGGCGCAGGCACTGTTACGCCTGTTAAGGACGCTTACAAATCATCTGTTAAGTTCTCGTATAATAACCGGGTATTCCCGATCATGGGGCTAACCGCAGCGTTTGCGAAACCTAGCAATTATAATTACTATTATACGTTTGTAAAAAGTATCTATTACCCGTATATAAACCGACATTTTAAGATGTTTAAATCGCGAATACAGGTGAAAATCAAGGCGCAACTAGAATACACGGACGTTGAAAACCTGAAATTAGGGGATGCGTACTACTTTTCGCAGCTAAATAGTTATTTCTATATCAAATCTTTAGGCGAATATGACGTAGCAACTGGCGAATGTAAGCTATCTTTGTACAAAATGGATTTAAAATAATGTAAAAATGGCGGATCAAGTAACACTATTAGACCTCAATTTCGGCACGTCAGAAGCCGAAAAAGGACTGGATGCGTTAATAGCTAAGAGTATAGCCCTTGCAAAGACTAAGAAGGATTTGCAAGCGGCGTACGCTTCTGAAAAGAAGGAGCTAGAAACACTAAATCAGAACTACGCGGACGGACAGGTACAGCAAGACAAGTACGACGCGACTGTTAAGAAGCTGAATAAGTCTCTGATTGAGACGCAGAAGGCTATCCTAGACAATGCCGAGGCAAACAAACAGAATAACGCCGAGATCAAGAGTACAAAAACGCTCCTGGATAACGAGGCTACGAGCGTCAACGCTTTGCGCGCCCAACTGGCGCAAAACATCGTGGAGCTGAACAAGATGAGCGAGGCGCAACGGACTACTAGCAAGGATGGGAAGGACTTAACCGAGCAAACCAAAGCATTATCGGACAAACTTAAGGAGCTGGAAAAATCGGTAGGCGACAACCGCCGTAACGTCGGTAATTACGCCGAGAGCGTCAAGGACGGTATATTGCAAACGCAAGGGTTGTCCGGTAGCACGGGTGCGCTGGTAGGGCAATTGAAAAGCGGCATAACCGGGGTTCAAGCGTTCAACGCAGCATTAAAGGCTAACCCGATCATTTTTGTCGTGTCGCTCGTATTAACGCTTATCGGCATTATCGAGAAACTGATGAAACGTAACAGCGAGCTAGCGACTAGCCTGCAAGCGGCGTTTGCTCCGTTTAAGGTGATTTTCGGGCGCTTACTGGACTGGATAACCGGATTGTTTGAAGGTGTGGCGTTCTTGCTTGAGAACCTCGCTAAAGCCGTTACGTGGCTATTGGATAAGCTGGGGCTAATCAGTGAAGAGACGAAGAGGGCAGCGGCGGAAGGTGCGAAGCTAGCAGCCCAAACGCAGAAGATTTACCAAGCTGAAACGGCGGCACTTGTTCCGATGGCGCAAATGCGGCGCGAGATGGAAGAGCTTAAGACCCTTGCAGCCGACCAAAACAAGTCAGCAGCGGAGCGCACCAAGTTGCTAGAACAAGCTAGGGAAAAATTGCATGCCATCCGTGATATGGAGTTGTCCGTATTGGAAGCTAAGTACAAGCAGATCAAAGCAGAGAACCAATTAGGATATACAAGCGACGAGGATGCACGGAAAGAACAGGAAGCCCTTGCAGCGCTGGAAGCAGCGCGCGCCCAATACGCTACACAGGAGAAAGAAATGGCGGGGCAGGTGTCCGGCTTCATCAAACAGGAGCGTGACAAACAAGCACAAGCGGCACAAGCCGCAGCGGCGAAGTCAGCGAAGGCGGCAGAAGATGCGGCAAAGCGGGAAGCAGACGCGCAGAAAAAAGCGCAGGACGCAATCAAAGCAGCGCAGGACGCGCAACTTAAAAAGTATTCGGAAGCGGTTACTGCTATGCAGCTAGATATCGCGCAACGGGAACTGGAAGGTGCTAACATCTCGTTACAAGAACTTCAAGCGGTCAATGATAAGAAGATAGAAATAGAGACGTACCGGCGCGCACAAGGTCTTATAGGTGAGCAAGAATACATTAACAACGTCCGCCAGCTCGAGTTGGAATACGCCGCGGAAGTCAAGGCCCGGAAGGACGAAGAAGATCAGAAGGAAAGAGACCGTCAAGCCCTCAACATGGAGAACGACCGCGCGCTAGCTGATATGAAAATGAACAACGATTTGGAAAGCCAGCTGGCTCGGCTGGACGCGCAAAAGGCGGCCGAGATCGCGAACGCGGAAGCGATCGGAGCGGAAACAACCGCTATAACCGAACGTTTCGAAATAATGAAGGACGAGATTAAACGGAAGTACTATAATGCGCAGTTGGAGATGGCAGCGGGCACAGCCGGGCAACTTTCAAGCCTGTTAGGCGAGGAAAGCGCGGCGGGCAAAGCATTTGCCACGGCGCAGGCGCTTATCAACACGTACCTGGGAGCGTCTAAAGCAATCGCGCAGGGTGGTATTTGGGGTATTGCGCAGGCGGCTATCGTAGTGGCGGCGGGTATGAAGAACGTTATGAGCATTAACAAGACTAAAGAGCCGGACACTAAGATCAATACAAGCGTTCGCAAATATGCGAAGGGCGGACAGATTTACGGAGCTAGTCATGCGGCCGGGGGTGTGACGTTCACCGGATCGAACGGGCAGCAGTTCGAGGCCGAGGGCGGGGAGAATATGTATATTTTGAACCGGAAGGCATCCGGAGCGATTAACGCGTTATCAGCCCTTAACATGGAGTACGGCGGGCGTTCGTTCGGTTCGTCTGGCGTGTACCGGTACGCCAATGGTGGGAAGATCGACGTAGGCGGTGGTGCAAGCATGCAGTTGCCTAGTAATTTTAGCCTGTCGAATGACAGTTTGCGGAAATTAGCGGCGATCATGTACGACTCGGTGGCTAGCGTTCCCGCTCCACGTGTGGCGGTTACCGACATAGACGAGGGTCAACAACAATATAACAGCGTACAAGTAGCGGTTAGCCTATAAATCGTAGGTAAAGCCGCGGCTTTGTGCCGTTAAATAATATATCTTTGTACCAATAATACAGTAATATATGAAAATATTTGAAAAGTTACGCATTATAGAAGCCGGGGAAACCGCAAACTACTACGAAGAAGGGGGAAAGGCTTATAAATTAGTCATCTCTGCTAGTGCTTTCCCGTCTCTAGTGGCTTTAGGTAATTCCCGGCCTATTCATGCACGTCGCACTCATAACGGGGCGGACTTGCTAGACGGGTATATAGGACATTTCGCAAACTTCACACACGACGAAAATGCCGTTTATGCTGATCTAGTTATGTCTGAAGCCTTAGAAAGCGCGTATCCTAGCGAATATAATTTTATGGTTGCTATGATCGAGAAGGAGCCGGAGCTATTGGGCGTATCGGTTAATCAGTCTGATGTTAAACAGTTGGACGATGAAGCGCAAACCGCAACCGTAACAGAAGTAAGAGAATTATTTAGTGCCGATTTGGTGGGACTTCCCGCGGCTACTAGTTCTTTATTTAATAACAATTTAAACAAATTATCAATGAGCAAATTTTGGACAAAATTAGCCGAGCTAGTTAAATCAACTAAGCTAGCTAGGGAAACCGTCACAACCAAAGAAGGAAAGGAGCTTGTTATTATCGCTCAAGGCGAACAAGCTGCATTGGGTGACGAAGTACAGGACGCCGAGGGCAAACCCGTAGAAGATGGCGATTATTACATTTCGATCGGTGAAGGCGAGGACATGATCATATCAGTCGTAGCCGGAAAGATTTCCGACGTTAAGGAAGTGGAAAGCGAAGCTAAGCCCGAGGAAGAAAAGCCGGAAGAGTTAGCAACCAAGGAAGAAAAGCCGGAAGAGGAGGACAAAAAGAAAACGGCTACCCCGGAAGAACTTGCGGCAATCTGCAAAGAGGTTACCGAGTTGAAGAAAACCGTGTCTGATCTCAAAACGCAGTTAAGCAAACGTACTGGTGCACCGGCAGCAGCAAAAACAGAGCTGAAGACCGAAATCAAGACCGAAACAAAATTGAGCCGTGAAGAGGTTCAGAAGGCCGCAACCGAAATGCGTAAAAAATTCAAATACTAATCTACTAAAACATTAAAATTATGGCATTTACATTTAGCGATTTAAACAAATTTAATATCGACAGCCTAGCCGATGTTATTTCTTTGACACTTGGGCTGGAGGGCGAATTGTCCAACGGCGTAACCGTGTTAGCAGGCATTGAGAAGGGTAAACCTATCTTGACTTTCACCGCAACAGACAAAGCGGTAAGACGTTCCGCAGGTTGTGATAGCGAACATAAGTACAGTTCTTTGCAGGACAAGGTTAAATACTATGATCACGCACAGATTGAGTTGCCTATCGTGGTTTGTCTGCAAGACTTGTGGGGTAAAATGGTTGCAAAAGGTGTTCACCTTTCGGCTGATTTCGATCAAACACAGTTGGCAGCGTTCATGCAGAACGAAATTCTGAAGGTGTTGGAAGCTGATATGTTACGTCTCGTATGGTTGGATGGTCTGAAAACAACTGATACAGCTGGTGTGTACACAGTTTTCAAAAACGGTGGTATCATCAAGCAAATGCAGGCATCAACCGAATCTATTAAGGCCCTTGTTCCTTCTGGAGCTGGTGCTAACGTTTTGGAATGTCTGAAATGGTGTATCGACAACCAACGCCCGGATCAGCTGGACGATTCAGAGTTTTACGTATCTAGTGACATTATGCGTGCTTATAAGGACTTGGTGGAAGCTAAGGATAACCATTTGGCACAAGCTAACATGGAGAATGGCAAACCCGCGTACTACTTCGAAGGTTACAAGGTGAACGAGTTGAGACACGTATCTAACAGTGCTAAGGGCGACGCTTTGACAGTTCAGTCTTTCATTGCTTTCTCACCAAAAACTAATATTCAGTTGGCACTTGAAGACGCAAGTTTGACTATTGATCCGTTCATCCGTGACGCTAAAGACCGTAAGTATTACAGTACGACCGTATTTGCGGCTGATGCTATGCTAGCAGTTCCGGAGTATATGAAATTGTGCACCGCAGCAGGTGTTTAATAATTAAAACAAAGTTTAAATGGCTTGTATAAAGACATTAAATAAAGCAATTACCTACGCCTGCCAAACCGGTAGCGTAGGTATCGCTGAAATGTATCTGATTAACTTTGACGACGTAACCGCCACAGCGGTAGATGGCAATAACAGTATCACGACTATTACGTTGAAGTCCGGGGCGAAAACTATTCCAGTAGAGTGTTACAAGAACGGCGCGAAGTTGACGGAAGCGTTGAAGTTATCAGATGTTTCAGCAGGTTTGGATCAGTCCGTTATGTTCACCCTGTATAATAAGAACCTAACAGACGCTAATCATATTTTGGCGGCTCTTATTTCGGGACGATTCATGGCGGCTATCAAGTTGAACGATATAAATGCATCGCCAATATTGGCGGGTCTAAAATGTGGGCTTGAAATTTCTCAAGCCGATACGGATTCAAGCGCGAACGGGGGGTTTACTACGATTACGATTAAAACACCAGACGATGCTAGAGGGGAGAATAGAATAACATTAACTACGGCAACGTGGGCAACAATCACAGCCGCAAAACTAGCTTAAAATATGGGGTGTTTAAATATATTAAATAAGGCAATCTTAGTTGATTGCGACGGAGGGGCAACAGGCGTAGCCGAGATGCTTCTTATCAACTTAGCGAGTATTGCTGCCAAAAGTGTGTTAGATGGTATTGCCACTATAAATCTATTGGGGGGTGCTAAAGCCGTGTTGGTTGAGAGTAACAAGAAGGGTGTAAACGCTACGGAAGAGATCAAGCAGAACGATAACGCGCCAACAGCGTTGACGCAGGCGGTTACGTTCACACTGTATCAGGGCGACGTAAACGGAACGCGGATTGTAAATCAGATTCTGAATGGTACGTTTTTGGCGCTCGTTAAAACTAAAGCGGGAAGAATCCGCGTTTACGGGTATAACTATGGTTTGAGTGCGACCGCTATTTCGGAGGACTTGAACGCTAACGGTGGTTTTACTACCATCACGCTATCGACATCAGAAAATGTTATCGGCGAGGCTCGTCTAAGCTACGCAGATGCTGGTTATAACGCATTGAGAGGCGCAGCTATCGTAACAGAATCATAAAGGAGGGTATTATATGGCATGTATAAGAAAACTAGATCAGGATATAACGTATGATTGCGTAAATCTGGGTTTACCGGGTGGTATTGGGGAAATAGACGAGGCTATTATCATTAACTCAAGTGATATATCCACTATTTCAGAATCCGGCGGGGTGGGGACAATCACGATGATAACGGGTAAAAAAGGGTTTACAATAAACTCTGTTAATAGTTCCGTTATGTATCAGGACGCTATTAAAGTAAACGATACGGTACCCGCAGCGGAAGATCAGAGCGTCGTTCTAAAGATTTTGCGATCCGGTGGCGATCCGACCGGGTATCGTAACGCCGTTACTTCTTTGTTGGGCGGTAATTTCCGGGTAGCCCTTAAATCTAAATTTGACGGTTACTTTTTGGCAGGTGCATTTTGTGGTTTAGAAGCGTCAGACCTTGCAACCGAATCAAGCACTGGCGGCATTTCAACGGTAACACTAAAAACGCCGGAAGCGTCAACGGGCGATAGGCTGGTAACACTAACAAAGGCCGCGTACGACGGTCTAAAGATACCGAAAGTTTAATAAATTAAAACAGTTTAAAAGATGGAAAAAATTACAGATATAGGACAGATAGTTTCATTGTGCCAAACAATGACTAATCTAAAATTGGATATTGTGTGCGGTGCGGATCGCCTGTTTGCACAACGTTGGTATGAAGAACACTATTTGACAGGACAGCACACCCGCTACGTAATGAAGCCGGGACTGTTCATCAACTCGATCGAGGATGGACGAGTATACCGCGCATTTAATACGAGTGACGAGAAGGCCGTGGAATTTATGGAAGCAAACGAGAATTACAAGGACTATTTTATAGACTTGCAAGCAGAACCGGAAGCTCCTATAGAAGGTGAACCAGAAGCGCCCGTAGAAGGTGAACCGGAAGCGCCTGTAGAAGGTGAACCGGAGCTATCGGAGGAAGAGATCGCCGCGGCTAAACGAAGCGAAGCGGCTAAAAAGGCAGCGGCTACTAGAGCAGCAAACAAGGCAGCAGCAGAAGCAGAAGCAGAAGCAGAAGCCGCCGAGGGTCTGAAAGAGTTCGAAGAATAATATATAAAAAGGTAAATCAATGATCGCAGCAAAGAAAATAGAGTTAATAGTACGTAGGGCACTGAATTTAGTGCCCCGTACTTCTGAAGGGGTGGTTAGTTACGACGTAGACAACCTGTACCCGCAACGTATCGCAAACCTTATCGACGCTAGCAAAACCGCTACGGCGTGTTGTGACAAGGCGAAAGAAAACATTATTTGCGAAGGGTTCGTTAACGAAGAATTTGCAGCGAGAACCAACGAGCACGGGCAGGACATGAACGATGTTTTAGAGTTCGTGGCGGACGAGATACCAAGATATAGAGGTTACGCGTTAATAGTACAATACGGCGGCGATGGTCGCCCTTTGTACTGTTATCCCGTGCCGTTCGGTTACGTTCGTGCCGTTCTCAATGAGGACTACAAACGGGATTCGATCGTGCGAAAATGGCGTGTATTCGATAACTGGGAACGCGAGACGCTTAAGGACACGAACGTTAAAACGGGCGTGGTTTATCCGAACTTCAATCCGAAAAACTTTTGGAAGGAGTGCGAAGAGTACGGAGGTATTGAAAATCACCCAGGGCAGTTATATTACGCCAACTTCTCAAACCGTCGCCCTTATCCTATAAGTCCGTTTCACGCGGTACAGCCAGAAATGGGGGCGGAACACGGAAATGCCCTGTATGTTGAGAACGTTCTAGCGCGCGGATTCCACGCTTGCAGCGTCGTATCGCACGGAATGTTTCAAAGTGATCAGGAGCAAAATGAGTTCCGGGACGCTATTACCGAAATGATGGGAGTAGAAGGAACTGGCGCGGTACTCACGGTAAGAGACGATAATGTAGGTATTACAGAGAAGCCGTTTATCCGGGTAGACCAAATCGGTACGCCTATCGATTCCGACCTGTATAAATCGTATTGCGAGCCATTGCGGAAAGACATTGCTATTTCGTGTTTTACAATTCCGATCCCACTTATCGATTCATCATTGATTAGCTTTTCGAACGCGTCGGGCGAGGTGGTTAAGGAAATGCAGCGCGTTTACCGCCGTTCATTGGCGCGTGTACGTGATAAGATTTCCCGAGACTTGGCGTATATATTCGACATAGACCCGGAACTAACTAAAATTAAAAACGATTTGGAAGGCGATGTGGATACACCTGCCGACCAAGTAATAACAGATTAATATGGCATACCCGATCCAATTACTACGAGATTTGTTTACGATCGCAAAGGATGTTAGAGATAGCGACATTGAGAAGGCATTTTACGAGGCCGATATGCTCGACATGTCACCGCAACTCCACCGATCGTATGAAGAGATACCGCCGGAATACTTAGTTGATACCACGGCGCGTACCGGAGCTAATAAAGTATTGTGCTACTATGCCTTTGCGCGCTACTTGCAGACAAGCGAGCAGCAGAGCACGGCGAGCGGCCTAAAAATACAAAACTATGGAGGCAGTTACGTTCTAGCCGACGACAACAAAGCGAGGCGGTTTGAAGCGGAACGCGGAAAAGCTGATTTATTTATAGTCCCGCTAATCAAGGCGTTTAAAGACGCTAAACTGATTGAGGAGGAATGTTCACACAGGGTACAATCTAGGATATGTTTAATAAAATAATGGATGGGGTTTTTGATACAGCGCGCGTCGCGTCTCTAGCTTTCCTACTAACCGTTACTAACGATGTGATGACTTTCTTCGTTTTGATCGTTTTGTTCGGGACGCTGAATTTCATAGTAGGACTTATTGCAGGTTTAAGGGCTGGTGAAAAATATAGCCATAAAAAGGCTTTCCACGCCTTTTTTGAATATGCGATCGCTGCGATCGTGATTCTATTCACGGCGGCAGGCGCGCGGCTTATAGAGCCGACGGGGAACTACACGGACTTATTACGATTAATCACAACGCTTTTCGCGCTAGTGTATTCTAAGAATATTATCCGTAACTTTAAGAGGATCCAGCCGGATAACGAGTTTATCGCGGTACTGGATATACTGATTAATACTAAATATTTGGACTTTATAAAAAACTTGAAAAATGCGAAACTTCACAATTCAAGAATTAACCGCGTCAACGACAGCGGCGGCGAAGAAGATCAACAACAACCCGACACCGGAAGCAGAGAAAAATCTGAAACAGCTAGTTGATAAAGTACTAGACCCATTACGGGACGCGTACGGCAAACCTATCATTGTTACAAGCGGGTACAGATCGCCCGCCCTTAACACGGCGGTGAAGGGCTCTAAAACGTCGCAGCACGTCAAAGGACAAGCGGCGGACATTACAGCGGGAAGCAAACAGGAGAATAAGAAACTCTTTGAACTGGCGCAAAAACTAAATTTGCCCTATTGCCAGCTTATCGACGAGAAGAATTTTTCATGGGTGCATATCTCATACGATAAGGACAATGTGAAACGTCAAATACTGCATCTATGAAAATAGCATTAAATAAGATATTAGTGTGTTTGCTCGTCCTTCTAGCCATTTTGTTGTACGCATCGTACAAGACAGTGCAAAAACAGAAAAAAGAGCTAGAAAGGCAGGAAAACAACATTACCGCGCTTAACACCGAGGCCGTAGCGTTCAAAACTACGGCAGGCGATTATGCGGAACAGGCTAGGCAGTTAAAACTGGAGAAGGACGAGCTGGAGCTATATAATGCCGATCTATATAACAAGGTACGCGAGGCGGGAATAAAGATAAGAGAGTTAAAGAATGCCACGAGGGCCGAGACAGTTACCAAGGTAGACACAGTGGTTAAGACAGAATACAAGGACGGAAACAAGGAAAACAGGCTAGCCCGTTATTTCGACGGGTGGAATGATATACAAGTTGAGTCTAAACCGGACACAACAATTATAAAATCTAGCAGTGTCGACACGATCGACGTGATCGGATCAGTCAAACAAAAGCGGTTTTTGTTCTTCCGGATCGGAAAACCAAAACAAACTATAACTGTATCGAATAAAAACCCAAAATCTAAGATACACGTAGAATTCTCGGCAGAATTCGGGAAATAAGGCCTTCCATCTTTTATAAATGCCCTTTCATCTTTTATAAATGCCCTTTCACCTTTTACACTTGAAAACTTAAAACGCTGATTCATAACGAGTTGGCGTTTTTGCGTGTAAATTATTAAAATCTGTATCTATTACGCCTAACTTGCTTATTTATAGTACTTTATCTATCAATATATATCTAATGTAAAAGATGTAAAGATAATATATAGAGCTAAGAATGAAATAGTAATATAATCTATAAAATATGTAAATATATGAATTAATATGTGAATGAATTTATAGAAATATTTAAATATAAACTAATAGAGAAACTGTGTTTTACCTTTTACATTTCACCCGTTTTGCCGCATAACTAACTGATACGCACGTAGTTAAGGGTGTAAAGATCTGCTTAAAAAGGGCTATTCTTCATTTACACCGTTATCAAACCTTCAAAACAGTTAATCAGAGTTAAATTACTAAGGTTTTTTGGGAAATAGTTTTGTAGTTCAAAATAAAGCTGTACCTTTGTAACATCGAAATGAGAAACCAACTAAATTTGTTGAACTATTCCGATACCGGAGAATCGTTTTAAACATTACTAGATATGGCAATAGACATTTATAAGTTAGAAGCGTTCTTTTATAAAATGATACGGGAAAGGATTACAGCGTGCAAAACGATAGGCGAGGCTACAATGTTATACGGCTATCCGGGCAACTCTAAAATAGTGTTCGAAGATTTGCAACGAGAAGAAGAAGCCGGAAAAAAGTTTAAGTATAAAATCCGGGGCTTTATAATTCCACACGCCAAACGTTACGAAACTATTTTCGAACAGGCCCGGCGCGCCGCGTACTCCGATCACGTACAAACTTATCGAACGTCTGACAAATTGAGTTTTAAATTTAATGAAAAGATGAAATGGAAAAAGTAGAACTTATCACAGTGGCGGAAGCCGCCCGGTTAGCGGAGTGCACCGAAAATGCCATACGCTACCAGCTCAACGCCGGAAAGCTCACACGATATGAGAATGGAACGGGCAAAATCAGAGTGAACAAAAATGAATTATTAGAAACAATTTTTAATTTTAAGAAAAAATGAAAGTAGTAATCGAATTAATCGGAAATGAGAGTAAACAGGATTTGTTGGCAACGTCTAATTATTTGCGCGAGCTGGCAGGCGAAGCCCTACCAGAAGTAACAGAACGTAAAACCGACCTTGATAAGTTGGCGGACGCAGTTGTAGAAGCAACAAAGGTGAAGGACGAAGAGAAGCCTAAAACAGTGGCCGAGATGGTAGAATCTGAACGCGCTAAGACACGTGCTAGACGTGCCGTGAAGCCTGCACCAGTAGAAGAACCTGCACCAGTAGAAGCACCTGCACCAGTGGAAGCACCTGCACCAGTGGAAGCACCTGCACCAGTGGAAGAAGTGAAAGAAGAAGCGCCTAAAGCACCAGTAGAAGCGCCAGCAGAACCCGAAACAGATGCAGCGTCTTATACTATCGACGATTGTAAATCGTGGGCGATGAAGGCACTAAACGCGAAGAAACGCCCGATCGTACAAGAGGCTTTTGAAAGCGTAGGCGCGTCCAGTTTCCCGACGTTGAAGGAAGAGATGTTTAATGATTTTGTTGCGTACATTTCAAGCCGCTTGTAATGGGACACGCAGAGAGAGACCACGCGATTTTATCGCCGAGTAGCGCGAAACGATGGATACATTGCACTCCATCGGCGCTACTAGCGGAAGCTGCTGGAAGCAAGTCAAGCGTTTACACCGAAGAGGGTACACTAGCCCACGAAATAGCCGAATACGCTTTGACCCAATACCTAAAAGGCATATATGATCCGATCATAGACGAAGCACTGCCAATCAAGGATGAATACCTTAAAAACCCGCTCTTTAGTATTGATATGGCGAATTACATTCGTGACTATTGCGAATACGTTATCGGTGAAGCGTACGAAATGCAGAAGGCAGACGGTGAAAGTAAAATGTTCCTAGAGAGAAAGGTAGACATTACAGACTACGCACCGGACTCGTTCGGATCGGTAGACGTGACTCTTGAGTCAGACAAGACAATACACATTATTGATTTGAAGTACGGCGCAGGCGTTAAGGTAACCGCCGATCACAACGAACAAATGATGTTGTATGCTTTGGGAGCTTTGAAGGCAGCAGCGTCGCAGATCATAACCAATATTCGAATGACGATCGCACAAGTCAGACTAGACCATTACGACACGTTCGAGATGTCAAAGGGTGAGTTACTTGATTGGGCGGAGAAAGTCCTAAAACCAGCCGGGAAAGCGGCAATACAGGGCAAAGGGAAACAAGTTATTGGGAGTTGGTGCGGATTCTGTCCGGTTAAGGCCCAATGCAGGGCGCAACGTGACGCAATACTTGCAGACTTCGACGAAAAGCCCGAGCCCCTTCTATTGTCTGACGAGGAAATAGTAGACCTAATCGGTAAGATCGACACTTACAAAAGTTGGATCGAATCAGTAAATAAGTACGTCTACGATAGAGCGATACAGGGGCATAAATGGGAGGGCTACAAGTTAGTAGCCGGGCGATCAAGCCGAGTTATCAAGGACGAGGCAAAGATACGGCAGGAGTTATTAGACGAGTTCCTAGAGGACGAAGTACTAAACATCAAGTTAAAAGGTATCGGAGATCTCGAAAAACTGTTGGGTAAAAAAGTATTTAGCGCGAGATTTGGAGACGCGATCGAATCGCGGCCCGGCGCGCCTAAACTGGTACCGGAAAGCGCTAAGGGCGTGGAATACAGCCCGCTATGCGACTTCGACATCGAAGGCTAACAGAAGTTAAAAAACAATTAAAGAATGTATAAACGGTTTGAAGTCTAAAATAAAGCAATATCTTTGAACCGAAAACAAATTAAAATCTTAAAAATTATGAGTAGAAAATTGATTTTAAAAAACGTACGTTTCTCTTATGTAAGAGTTTTCGAGGCAGAACAGTTCAACGGAGTAGGGGATTTTCATTACAGTGTCGTGCTTTTGATCCCCAAAACAGACACGGCGCTGGTTAAGCAAATTAACGACGCGGTTAAAGCAGAAGCACAGGACTATTTTTCAAGGGACCCCAAATTCAAGGGACGTGTGCCGGAAAATTACAAAAGCCCGTTAAAGGATGGTGATGCGCCGGAGAAAGAAGGACAAGCCGGATTTGAAGGTATGTACTACATTACTGCGAAGCGCAAAGAGGAGCACGGGCAACCGATCGTAATTGACAAAGGTAAACGCCCGATCACAGTGAAGGAAGATATGTATTCCGGTTCTTGGGGCGTGGCTTCCATCTCAATCTACGGTTACAACATGAGCGCCGACAACCGCGGTATCACCGCCGGATTGAACGGAATACAGAAAGTAACCGACGATGATAGACTAGACGGCGGATCAAGCGTTAATGACTTCGAAGATTTAAGCGATGAAAACGACGGTCTGGCAGATTTCAACTAAAACAATTATTTCAAGTATAAACAATTAAATTAATTATTAATCAATCTCGTTAAAACAAGTGTAAAATGATTCTCAAAAGCCGTGCCGAGTAGAAGCGGTGCGGCTTTTAACTTTAAAAACCCCTAAAAAGACATGAAACCAATTTATATAGATTTTGAAACATTTTCCGGTGAGGATATTAAGGCGGGCGGCGCGTACCGATATACGCAATCGCCGGACTTCGAGATACTCCTTATCGGTTACGCGATCGAAGACGGAGACGTAAATATTATAGATATGACGAAGCCGAATGCCTACGAGCAGTTTACGGGCTTCGTGAAATTGATACTAGACGAGCAATATACGATAGTAGCGCACAATGCGCAGTTTGAACGGTTGTGTTTGATGGCATACGGCACCAATATCCCGGCGGAACGTTTCCTGTGTACCGCAACTATGGCGTTATACGCCGGATTCCCAGAGAGCCTGGGAAACCTATCTAAAGCCCTCGATCTGAAAGAAGGCAAAAAAGGCACTGGTGTAGCCCATATAAAATTCTTCTGTCAGCCGCAAAAACCAACTAGAGCGAAACCAGAAGAGTACCGGAACTATTCGAAAGACTTCCCTGATAAATGGGAGGAATTTATAGACTACCTACGTTATGACATTCTTTCGGAGCGCGAAGCCCTGACGCGCCTAGACTATTGCAAGTTCCCGCAGTCGGAAATAGACCTGTATAGGCTGGATCAAGACATAAACGACAACGGCATAGCTGTAGACATGGAACTAGCCGAACGCGCTGACGCTCTGAACGAGGAATTTTGCGAAACTCTTAAGAATCGTATTAAAACTAAGTACGGCATATCGTCTCTTAAGTCTACAATGCAACTTAAGGACTTTGTTCTAATCAACACCGGAAAGTCTTTCGATTCATTCCGAAAAGAGGACATAGAGCAGATTATGCAGGAATGCGATAACGAGCGGGTAGACGAAGTACTAAACGCCCGGAAGATCATAAACAAGACGAGCAATGCCAAATATACCGCGATGCGCAATTGCGTGTGCTTCGACGGACGCGTACACGGTTTGTACCGTTTTTACGGCGCAGGCCGTACTGGACGATGGGCGGGTAGGCTAGTCCAAATGCAGAATTTGCCACGTAACTACATACACGACCTTGACAGCGCACGCGATAATGTTAAGCACATGGGTTTGCAGGACTTCGAACTGTTTTGGGGGAATGTACCTGATACTTTGTCACAGTTGATCCGCACAACGTTTGTAGCGCCCGAGGGCACTACCTTCCATATCGCCGACTATTCAGCCATTGAAGCCCGCGTACTGGCGTGCCTATGCCGTGAAGATTGGCGTATTGAAGCGTTCCGCAACGGGAAAGATATCTACGTAGTGTCTGCAAGTATGACGTTCAGTTTGCCCGAGGATCAATGCGGAAAAGGCACACATTACCGCCAACAGGGGAAAGTAACCGAGCTGGCTCTAGGCTATGGCGGTTGGGTGGGCGCTATGTCTAATATGGACTATGAAAAAGCTATTGATCCGGCGTTGTACAAGGATATCATATTGAGATGGCGCGACGCTTCTCCACGAATAGTCGAGTTTTGGGAGGCACTGGACAGCCGGGCTAAACTTTGTATTAGTAACAAAAAAGACGTGGAGGTTATCCGGTACGGCGTACACGTTTGTACATTTCAATGGTTTAAAGAAAACAATTCTCTAGCGATTTTATTACCTTCGGGCCGTCGTTTGTTTTACCCGTTTTGCCGGATCGCTACGAAAAGCGTGAACGGACGAGACAGGGAGGTTATAACCTACAAGGGTCAAGACCTTACTGGAAAATGGGCGGATCTAGACACATACGGCGGAAAGCTAACCGAAAATGTAACGCAGGCAGTCAGCCGCGACCTATTGGCATATGGCATGCAAGAAATTGTAAAACGTTACCCGGCTGTTAAAATCGTGGGACATATTCATGATGAAACAGTAAACGAGGTACCTCTAGATGATTTTGGCGAGCCAACCGTATCACTTAAAGAGATTTGCGAAGCTATGGCAGTTACACCAAAATGGGCGGAGGCTTTCGGTATTCCGTTGAAGGCAGAAGGATTCACTAGTAATTATTATAAGAAAGATTAACATGGAAAAATACACCTTATCACTTGCAGGTTCTTCGGCTTCATTGAAGTGGAAAGCCGTACGTATGACTTGGGAAGCATTTTTGGAAAGACTAGGAACGCCCGTTATCACTAACGAAACGGTACGCGAGTTCGATAGACTGGACAAGCCCGCTAAATCGTCCTTGAAGGACGTTGGCGGATTCATGGCGGGTGAGCTTTCCGGTCCGCAAAGACTTAAGAAAGCGGTTATGTCCCGCTCAATGATCACGCTAGATGTAGACTTTGGCGATGATCTTTTCCCGTTCGATTTTGCGGATCGCTTTCCGGGCGTGGCAGCAGCTATTTATACCACTAGATCAGACCGTCCCGGATCGCGCCGTTATCGTCTTATCATGCCGTTCAAAGAAGAGGTTACCGACGTGACTATGTACGAAGCCGCAGCGCGAAAAGTAGCCGAGTTGTTAGGTATCGATCTATTCGACAAAACAACATTCCAACCGGAACGTATGATGTACTGGCAATCTCTTTCCAAAGATCAAACCGGACTTTTCGAAGTGTTCGGAGGTGAGCCGATCAGCGCGGACTACCTTATCGGCCTTTATGGAGACAATGAAGAGTGGCGCGACGTGCGCAAATGGGCGTTCCACTCTGATACGGAACGTGATACCCGTTCTATCATAAGTAAAGAGATGGCGAAAGACCCCCGCGATAAGGAGGGCTTGGTAGGCGCGTTTTGCCGCTCGTACACGATACAGGCAGCAATAGACAAGTACCTTTCAGACGTTTACACCGAAACGGAAAACGGCCGTTATACGTACGTTCTTGGATCGGGTGCGGCTGGCTTAGTTGTGTATGACGACGTACTTTGCTTTTCCTACCACTCAACCGACCCGATCGGAGACGGACACGCATACAACGCCTATGATTTGGTACGTGTGCACAAGTTCGGGCACCTTGGTAAGGAAGACAGCACCCGCGAGATGAACAAGCTAATTTGCGCGGATAAGGAGTGCGTTAAAGATATGGTAGCCGTGGACGATGATCTAGCCGACTTCGAAGAATACACGGACGATGTTAAGAGCGACGCGCAGACCGCCGAGGAACTGGTTTGGGACTTGGATAGAAAGGGCGATAAATTGTGTACCGTTCGCAACTTCGTTAATGCCTTCAAGTGCGATCCGCTATTAAATGATCTGTTAGCATACGACTTGTTTCTTGATACGATCGTGTACACCCGGACTCCGTTCTTCTCAAAGGACATAAAGAAGGGCGATATGCTGGACGATACCGCCGTAGCGATTATCCGTGGACGCATTGAGGATTTGCACAGTATTTATAATGACAGCAAATTAAACGACGCGCTGGAAAAGGTTTGCAGCGAAAACGCTTTTCACCCTATCAAAAAATATCTAGAGGCGCAAAGATGGGACGGCGTGAAACGTATTGATAATTTCTTAGTTGACTATATGGGTGCGAAGCCTAATATATATGTGTCCGAAGCGTTCCGTAAAATGTTAGTTGCGGCGGTTACTAGAGTTTATGAGCCGGGACGCAAATTCGATACGGCGCTTGTTATGTATTCAGGACAGGGCGCAGGAAAGTCCACGCTTATACAGGCGCTTTCAAAAGGTTGGTTCAACGACTCATTAACGGACGTGTCCGGGCAAAAAGCCTATGAAGCGATACAACACGCTTGGATCGTGGAGCTAGCCGAGTTGTCAGCCCTTCGCCGTTCTGACGTGGAGGCTACTAAGAACTTTATCAGTAAGCGCGAAGATACGTATCGTAGTGCATATGCCCGCCGCGTCAAGACACACCGTCGACAATGCGTATTTTTCGGGTCTACTAACGACGACGAGTTTTTGAAGGACAAGACCGGAAACCGCCGTTTCTTCCCGATCGAGGTACACGCAAACAAGAACACGCACAAGCTGTTTGAAAAGTCTTTTGAGGACACAGTAGACCAACTTTGGGCGGAAGCAATGGAGTTGTACATGCTGGGTGAAAGCCTTGTTTTGTCTGACGAAGCCGAAGCGATCGCAAACGAGGGACGTGAAGAATTTACAGAAGAAAGCCCGCTAGTAGGTATTATAGAAAACTACGTAGACAGGCTTTTCCCGGCTGACTATGAAGAGCGCACAGAACAACAACGCGCTGACTTCCTGGCCGGATCACTGGAAGAGGTTGGGACGGTTCAAAAAAATACGTTCTGTTTAATGGAGCTTTGGGTGGATGCACTGGGACGCAGGAAAGAAGATTATACAAGCGCAAAGGGGCGCGAACTGGCAACAGCTATGAGACAGTTAGGCGGATGGTACAAAGGAAAGTTAAATAGAACTAAATTGTACGGCGCACAAGTAGTTTATATCCGTAAATGTAGCGAGGAAAGCAAAAAATTACTATCTTTGTGATACAAAACTTTCTTTTCTAATTTTTAAGGTTAATACTTTTAGGGTGGTTTTTCAGTTAAAAAGTCTTTCGTAGTGATACGCGAGACTTTATTTTTGTTAATATACTAAAGTTTTTTCCGAAAAGTTTTGGTAGTCCGATAACTTGTTGTATCTTTGAAGTGTCAAAGGAAATAAACCAATTAAAAATTAAAGATATGAAAGTACAAGCCTATTTGAAAAACCACATCAAAAACGAGTTTTACTTTAAACCGTTGAAAAAAGGGTATTTTGCCGTTATGGACGGTTACGATAAAAGTATGGTGTCTTTGGAAATTTCAGAAGAGGACGCTATAAATAAAATGAACGAGTTGAACCAACTAAGAAACGGAGGAATATAATAACCCGGAGGGGTAACACCCGCCATAACATTAAAAAGATATGAAACAATTTGTAGTTTACACGTTTTGGGCGATCCTATTTGTACTATTCATTTTATTGTGCTGCGAGCCAACCACTAGCGTATGATACAGATATTGAGAGCGGTGATTATAACGACAGACGGCGTTATAATACAGGACTTCACGAAAGTCCTAGATGATTTAGGTGTGTATGTCGTATCGGACATAGAAGCGGAACGGCGGTATATCGCCGAGTGTCAGACCCTAGCGGGATTTACGGTTAAGCGGGTTAATCTAACTTATGTAACAAAGGAATGATGTATATTATTTTTGCGGCGGTACTTATCGCGATCGCCGCGTATTATCCAATTAAACTTATAAAATTTTATTGTATGAAAAGTAAAGAACAAGTCTTGGAAGCCGAAATTACGAAGGGACTAAAGGAGTTACAAGCCCCGATCGCGGTTAACGACTATGTAGTTTTCAATTTCGAAGGAGTGGAAACTATGGGGATGATAACAGACAGGGACAATTTTAAAAATGAATTTTTGGTACGCATGCTATCGGGGGTAAAGCGCGGTGCGTTCTACCCATGTGACGGGACGGAACTCACAGCGATTAGCCCGGAATCAGCGATAAAAGAACTAGCCCGGCAAAAAGATGAATGGAAGAACAAGAAGCGAGAGGAATCCATAAAGAAACGAAGAGAGGAGTTTCGCGAGAAGTACGGCAGCATTGTACGCGGATCATATTTGAAGAACCGGGACGCTCTCTATGTAGTCGAATCGGTGGACCTTGAAGAAGGAAAAGCCACGGCGATTAGGCTTATAGATTTGGGTCTCAATTTCCCAGCCGGAGAAAAGTGTATATTGCCCCTAGATAATGGTTTCAGATTAGTAACCCCCGAAGAAGCGGCGGAAATTTTATTAAAAGAATATAGCAATGAGTAACAAAAAGAAACTAAAATCAAGGGATGGCGCAACCCGGATAACACCGGATAAGAGTGTAGGGTATTTTTGCGGTATGTATAAGCTGCAAGAGTATGACAAGAAGGCTGACCAATGGGGCGATATAGAAGGGTGTGCCCTTCTTACATGGACAGAAGCAACCACAGCCCGGAAGAATTACGTAGCGTTAAGGCAGGCGTGTAAAGTGGCTAACAGTTCGACAATGAACATTAATATACCATCGGATGAAGTCAACGGAAACTAGCGAGAAGGTATTTGAGCGTACTATGTCTAAGTACGTCGAGAGTAAAGGAGGGATGGCAGTTAAGCTGCTATCCCAATTTATTAACGGGCTTCCGGATCGGATGTACTTGTTACCGGGCGGGACTGTTATCTTTGTTGAGTTCAAATCAACCGGGTGCAAACCAAGGCCGATTCAGCGCGTTATACTCGATCGGATCGCCGCGCTTGACTTCAACGTACGTGTAGTGTCGAACCCCGACGAGTACAATGATTTGAAGGAATTAATAGACTTCTATGTTAACGGACGTTAACTAAGAGCGTTTAATGCAAATAAAAGTTAAGGGTTTACCCTATATTTTGGTAGTATGAAAAGAACCCGTATCTTTGAAATGTCAAAAGGAAATAACCATTTAAAAATTAGAATTATGAAAAAGGAAATTAACAGATACGCATGGTTACTTAAGGTTGTTGATCATTCAGAACCGGAGCTTAAAATTAGTTATGTAGACCTGTATGGATTAACAGAGGGCGAAGCCGTAGCAAAGGTACACGAGATAAAGAATAAATCCCTACAGTGTAAATTATACAGGCTATATGTAGTTATATAAACAAAAAGAATTTAATAACCCGGGCGGGTAACACCGCCCACAACACCCAAAAGATATGAAAGAAAAAATTTTAATTATTGGCAGACCTGGAACAGGTAAAACCAATTTAGGAAACGTACTAGCCGAGTTAATGAATTACGATTTAGTGGATGAAGTCCCATCGGCGCAGTGGCTATTCGTAAACGCCGAACCGAGAACGGTATACGTGTCAAACAGTATCACAGGGGCAGAAGCCACTCTGTATCTAAATGATTTCACAGTAATCGCAGTATCAAACTTATAAAAATTAGAATCATGAAAAAGTTAATCAGTATTTTAGCAATAGTTTTATTATCAGTTAGCGCAATGGCGCAAGTAACATCCGCATCAGGCAGTTTAAAAACGCTAAAGTCTTTCCGTCTAGGAACTTGTAAGATTGTGGAGGTGACGAAAGGCGACGCGGTAACCTATCAGATCACCGGACAGCTAGCCGGGACTAGTTCGCTAGAAATGGATATTGATCTAGGCGACGCGGACGCGGCGGTTAAGACGCTCTTAAGTCTGGCCGAGTACAAACCATCAAGCAGTAATGAGATAGTACACCTTAATAACCCTGCGGGACATACCGCACGTTTCCCGAAAATGGCAGGCGTATGGCAGATATTCAGCCCGGGCAATCAGTTCACCGTTAACATCTCACGTAACGAACTTAAAAAGATGGCAGAAGCAATAACCAATAATAAATAAGATCATGGAAATATATAGAAAATCAAATCACGATCTACTACAGGTAGAAAAGCTACAAAACGGTAGACTAATGAGTAGGAGCAACGGCGAAACGAAAAGTTTCGAGAATTACAAGCAGTTCGCAGTACACCTGTACAACAAGGGTTTTCACATTGCTATGACTGACAGAAGCAGACAGTTTGCGCACAACTTTATAGAAGCCGGAGAAATGGAAGAACTTAAAAGCCTTCTTCCCAATAGCGAACTGGCATTTAGAAAAGATGGCGATATATTCACAGGGTGGTTTATAGGGTTCAAGCCGGACGGGTTCGTAGAACTGAAGAGCAATACGGATTTCTCGTACACCAACGAACTAGGATATAAAGCCGTAACGGTTAGGGTTGATGAACTGATCTTAATTAAGGGAGATATTTAATTATGGTAGACTTCAACAAGAAACTGAAGGTAGACCGCATCAATCTATTTTGTGATGTGGTTACGAAGATGGCGAACGGCACGCCCGCCGAGGGCTACGCGATCGGGGACGCTATTAAGCAATTACCCGAGAACCTGCAACAGTATTTAATATCAGAAGTACCGGACGCAATACTAAGAAGGGAATACAGCCGCCGGGAACTTCATAAAGGTGAGGGCGTGGTATTCGAGGGGGCTGATACGGTGGCAGAGGTTTACAAGGAAGAAGTGTTTAACGCTAACCGGGCGGAAGCCCTGAAGGGCTTGTTAGGTATTAAATCGCAGTTCCCCGACATTCTGGACGTGATCGAAGAATTACTAAAGTGTTTCCCGGAGCGGTACACGCTAGATGATATTTACGATATGTTGTATAAAAAGGATTTAGGGTTATGAAAGAATATAAAGTAGGTGAAGTATTCACCACTGGGGACGGCAAGACCGTTCAATGCGTAAGAAGTAACGGTTTATGTAGCGGATGTGTTTTCCTCGCAAAGATAGGCGACGCGCCACGATGCAAAGCAATGGATGTAGATTGCTCCGAGTGTTCACGCGAGGACGGTCAACACGTAATTTTTGAAGAACTGGAAGAGTTTAAAGAGCACGA
>ERZ791682.287-NODE-287-length-35340-cov-5.09361_pt1 | contig 35340 bp, 21 predicted proteins | sample MGYA00509958_ERZ791682 | MGnify/ENA primary metagenome ERZ791682 (study PRJEB30046, sample SAMN00715194) | human gut metagenome | study: EMG produced TPA metagenomics assembly of the A metagenome-wide association study of gut microbiota in type 2...
TCCTTTGTCCATAAATAGTGTGGAGACAAAGGCTGCTGCGAACTATGAATTTCCACAGGATGATGCCGAAAAGAAAATCAATAACTATGTGATAGCGGTTTTTGATCCGGAAAAAGCGAAAGTGGTTGGTTTAAGCTATGGTGAGCCGGATGCGAAGGAATCGTTTGAGGTAGAAGTCGTGGCTAAATGTTACGGGGAAAAACAGCCGATATTGACACTCGTTAATTTGCCGAGTGTTCAATGGGAAGCTTGTAAGGCTTATACGACATATCAGCAATTCAAGGATTTGGCGGTAGAGCAAGCAGGAAGTTTCAAATCCTCTGAATTGATAAAAATCGCGGAACAGTCTGAAACTCTAAATAAAGGTCAAATCAATAAATTTGATATCAAAGTGGATCAGTTGGTTGCACGCATTGATGTTTCGTGGAAATTTTCTGCTGGAGAAGAAGCTTCTTTCGATGTTTCCTCATTTAAAATAACAGGGATCAACCCGGAGTCAGACGTGGTTTTACCTGCGGGAGGCACCGTTTGTACGAATAGTAAAAAGAATAAATCAATGACTAGCTCATGGGATAAAACGGAGGAAGGCTGTATCAGCAGCTTCTCTTTTTATACTTATGAGAAAGCTACTGAAGGTTCTCCTATTGTAATCGAGATAACAGGCGTGTTAAAGGAAAGCGCTATGGATGAGGGGATGGCTCGGACTTTTAAGTATGAGTTGAATCCGGTGCGAAAGGCTGGAGTGTGTGAAACTACCGGTCTGGTTCATGGAAACTTATATAAGTTAGCAGGAACATTTGATTTGAAAGAGCGCAATATGAAATGGGCTTATAGTATAGTAGATTGGGTACCAAGAACGACGGATGTGAATGTGGAGAAAGGAAATTATTTGTTAGTTACGCCGTTGAAGATTACGATGCCGAATAAGATTACTGATGATAATAGTATATTTTACCAATCATCTTCGGCTATTAGCATTTCTTCAGATGAAATAAAAGTTTATATCCTGAAAAATAATCAGCAGGAACCAGTTGTAAATATACAGGGCATAAGTATTCAAGATATAGGTGATGGAATAAAAGGTAATATAAAAGTTATTAGTCCAATACCTGTGAATTTTTTACCTCGTGTCATAGAGTTTGTGGTCAGAAATAATAATGGGCTATCGGAGAAAGTGAGAATAATACAGTATCCACCATTGTTCTTATCTGCCCGTACTACTAAAGAATCTGTTTCTGGTAGTTTGAATAATAAGTCTATGTACATAGTAAATGTTTTAGTAGCTAATTTGAGTGATATATCTAGTACAATTATAAAAAATGGAAGTGAAACAGATAAAGCTGATTTTAACAAATTGAGTCAACAATACGTGAACTATCTAAAGCAGACAGTTGTGATAGGCTATCCTGCAATCTCAGGAGAAGGGAATACTGTGGATAGTGATGACAATAATCGTTTAATGTCTCCTCGATTTATGTTGGCATCTCATGCCGGTACTACTTCGAAAATGTCTTATACTGACGCTGTCGAACATTGTCGTGGTTATTCGGAGAGAGAGAAATCTGGTACTTCATATGTTACTCATAATGACTTATGGCGGCTTCCAACTCTTGCTGAGCTCTATATGATTGATTATTTGCAGAATGTACAAGGCTCTGGTTTCGATATGATTTTAACTGGAAGATTTTATTGGAGTTCCAGAAGATCAGAAGCAGTCCAAATGATGGATGCAACTACTAATAACCAATCGTCTACCTCAAAGGCTGCTACGGTACGTTGTGTTAGAGATGTCAAGGATGGTGAGATGTAAAGATTTTTATAGAATATAAAAACATAAGGAAAATGAAAAATTTAATATACATATTCTCAGTAATGTTTCTGGCATTATTCTCTTGTCAAGAGGATATATTGGAGCAATCAATAGAGAATAAAGATAGCGGTGATTTTGCTGTAGTCAATTTCTCATTGACTGTACCGGATTATTCTGTGAAAACAAAAACAGCGGCAGATGGCGTGAGTAGTTTATCTTTAATGACTTTTGATGAGGAGAACGTTTTCCTTGGAAAGGTAGATGTCTCTGCGGATTTGACAAGTGGAACTGCTAGGGTTCCAAAAGCGACTAAGTATATTCACTTTATTTGTAATTATAATTGGAGTGGATTTAACGAAGAAGCAAATAAAGGAAAAAACGAAGGAGAGGTTATAGCCCCTTTGGTAACAGGTGAGCTTGCTTTTTGGGGAAGGGCAGAAGTTTCTGATTTTAACCAAATGGTCAGTGTAAGTTTGTTGCGTAATTACGCAAAGGTAACGGTAGGTGTTGATGCAGGCGTGCAGGGCTTCACTATAGGAGGATATGGTGTGTATCACTATGCATCAAAAGGAACGGTGGCACCCTATAATGAGAACGGTGATAACACTTTTGATCGTAATGATAATGAGGTTTTGACTTTGCCGGTTTCTATGAAATATTCGGAAGGTTCAGACTTTGATACGAATGAAAAATATCTGTTCGAATCCCCTAACACAAGTGATAATACTACCTATGTGATCATTCAAAATGGCTCTAATGGCAGATATTACAAAATACATCTATTAAATTCAGAGAAGAAAGCTTATAAGATTGAACGAAATTTCAACTATGGCATTATAATCAAAGGATTTACAGGCGGAAGCAATAGTGGTGCCGAATCATTGGAGGATGCGAAGAAGAGCGCTCCTTCTAATGACTTGTATGCGGAGATATTGAAAGAATCCCCAATTATTTCAGATGCGAATGGAAATCGTTTGGTGGTGGATAAACTGATTCATTTATTTACATCATCTTCAAATTTAAGTGTACAGGCCAACTACTATCCCAATGGATTGTCTACGGCAAATAATACGGACATGAACGTTTCCATATTGGAAGATCAGGGAAATATCTTATCGAACTTGAATATAACGAACGGGTTAATAACTGCGAAGGTCGCTCATGTGGAAAAGGGAAGTCAAACGGCGAAGATTCGAGTGAGCAAAGGTGTTTTGTCCCGGGAGATAACTGTCATTGCTTCTGAGATGTATACATTTAATCCATATACGCCCCTAATCTATTATGCGGGCAAAGATCAGAAAATCGACTTGTCATTCACTATTCCTTCAGACTATCCGAGTTTCCCGGTAGAGTGTAAGATTCATGCTACGAAACTTTATCCCGTGGGTGATGATCAGAATATGTTGATCGTATATGAGGATAATACGTATTATTATATCTATGAAGCCGTGTCTTCTGGTCCTCAAACCGTGTCGTTTAAAACGAGTGTCGATAATAGTAATGGAATTGTAACTATAGAAAATGAGAATTTTCAGACAGCTAATATAAATGTTAAGAGCACGAAGGATTTCCCGATAAATGGATCTGCATCATATTATCATTCTGGCAATTGGGGATCGTACTGGAGTTCTGAAATATATCAATCATGGATGATGAGGGTAGTTATTCTATGGCAAGCTCTATTTTGGAGAAAGTTGACGATAATGCGACAATAACGTTCTCTTATAAAAATAGTAAAGATTATACGGTCTCGATGTCTGTAAGTGATTACAAGAAGAATCCGAATATCAATTTATTACCGGCAATGACTGGTTCTATAGAATATGGATATTATTGGGGGTGGAGCTGGGAGAGTGAGGGATATCCTCCTACTGTAAGTTGTTTGAATGGTAGCATGTCTTGTAGCAATGGAAAGTATACTTATACGTATTACGGTAATCCCAGCAAGGGTATGACAGTTAATATTACATATAATAAAAACGGAAATACCTATAGAGCTAATCCTTCCATAGAAGATTTAGCCGAAGGTTCTGATATTCGATTGGCAAGATAATGGGTTCCCATCCATCATGTGAATGACGGATGCGGGGAGCGTGCGGCACACAATGGATTGAATTTGTTTTACACGTAGGCTGCACCTCCTCCCCGGCCCTTTACCTCATATAGCATTCGTGCTTTATCGATGCCATTCATTCCGTAAGGAGATGGGTGGCATCGCTTTCTTCATTTGCCGATGACGTTAACTTACTTGCCCCATGCAGTTAACTTGCTTTGGTCTGATATCAAAGGTTCTTGTGTAAAAAATTGCGCAACCCTTTGTTTATTAAAAAAAAGGCTCTATCTTTGCAGCCCGAATAAGTATGCGAATAATAATAAATAATATAGAAAGATGAAAAGAACATTCCAACCTTCCAACAGAAAAAGAAAGAACAAGCATGGCTTCCGTTCAAGAATGGCTACCGCTAATGGCCGTAGAGTATTAGCTTCTCGTCGTGCTAAAGGCAGAGCTAAATTAACGGTATCTGACGAATACAACGGATAATTAGTCACGTTCTAAAGATTTATAAAGAAAGTAGAGGTTTTTTCCTAAAAAGCCTTTACTTTCTTTGTTTTTGTAGTATTGCTCTGGTGGATATTGGTCTATATGCCGTTTTTTTTCTACTTTTGAACCGCCTACAAATACATACGTGAAATGAGTAACTTTTTTGTAAAACTGATAAAGAATCCGTTTGTCATCAATCTCTTGTTGGTGATAGTCGTGTCGTGCGGCGTTGTTTATGGCGTACTGGCGTGGCTGGATTCTTATACCCGCCATAATCAAGCGGTGGTCGTTCCGGACGTGAAAGGAATGAAGCTAGAGGACGCCGCCGAGTTTTTCGGGAATAATAAGCTACGCTATAACGTGATCGATTCCGTATTCTCGAAAGATGTGGCTCCGGGCTCCATCGTGGAGTTGGTTCCCGGTGTCGGATCGAAGGTGAAAGAGGGGCGGATCGTCTTTGTTACGATTAACGCGTTGACCTCCCAGATGGCCGTGATACCGGAGGTGGAAGACTTATCTTTCCGTCAGGCGTATGCCTTGCTGCGGGCCCGTGGCTTCTCGTCGGTCGAGATAGAGTATGTGCCGGGCGATTATAAAGATTTGGCGATGGGGGTGGAGTTAAACGGGCGTACCTTGCTCAAAGGGGAACATGTACCGTTGACCGCTCATCTGGTATTGAAAGTAAGCAGTGGCGATCCGAATATGCTTCCCGACTCATTGGCTTTGGATAGTATTCCGGTAGAACCATTGGATAGTGATATAGAAAACTGGTTTTAAGGGAATGGACGAGTTTTTGGACGATATGGATGATGAACAGGTAGACGACCTGTTGATGCCGGAAGAAGACGAAACATCGTCGAGCCAGATGTATGAGCATTTCCGTTTCGTAGCGGACAAGGGGCAATCCCTGCTCCGGGTGGATAAGTTCTTGGTAGACCGTATGATGGGCGCTACCCGTAACCGCATCCAATTGGCGGCTGAGGCGGGTTGTATCTTGGTGAACGATAAGCCGGTGAAAAGTAATTACCGGGTGAAACCTTTGGATGTGGTTTCTATCGTGATGGATCGCCCACGCCGGGAACTGGAGATTATCCCCGAAGATATCCCTTTGAATATAGTATATGAGGACGATGATTTGCTGGTGGTGAATAAGCCGGCAGGCTTGGTCGTACATCCCGGTCACGGTAATTATACCGGTACGTTGGTGAATGCCTTGGCTTATTATTTGAAGGATGATCCCTATTATGATCCTTCCGATCCTCGTTTAGGCTTGGTACACCGTATCGATAAGGATACGTCGGGCTTATTGGTGGTGGCTAAACGCCCGGAGGCCAAGAGTAACCTAAGCCTGCAGTTCTTCAACAAGACAACCAAACGTAAATACCGTGCCTTGGTATGGGGCATCGTTCAAGAGGATGAGGGGCGTATCGAGGGAAATATCGGTCGTGATCCTCGTGACCGTATGCAAATGACCGTCTTCCCGGAAGGCGATCAAGGCAAGACTGCCGTCACCCATTACACCGTGTTGGAACGTTTGGGCTACGTGAGCTTGGTGGAGTGTCGTCTGGAGACGGGGCGCACGCACCAGATCCGTGTACATATGAAATATATCGGTCATACGCTTTTCAACGATGAGCGGTATGGCGGACATGATATCTTGAAAGGAACAACTTTTACTAAATATAAACAGTTCGTGCAAAACTGTTTCGCTATTTGTCCACGTCAGGCCTTGCATGCTAAGACGTTGGGGTTCGTTCATCCTACTACGGGAGAGGAGATGTTTTTCGATTCCGAGATTCCTTCCGATATGCAGCAGCTGATCGACAGATGGCGTGTATACGCGAACACTAAAGAACTATAAAAATGAAAAAGAACATCGCTATCGTAGCAGGGGGAGATTCCTCCGAGATCGTTATTTCATTAAAAAGTGCGGACGGAATCTACTCTTTTATTGATAAAGACAAATATAATTTATATATTGCCATCGTTAAGAGGGATGAGTGGGCGGTTATACTTCCTAGCGGGGAACATACACCAATTGATAAGAATGATTTTAGCTTCAAGGAGAATGGCGTGACGAGGCATTTTGACTTCGCTTATATAACGATACACGGTACTCCGGGCGAGGACGGACGTTTACAAGGATATTTCGATATGATCGGTATGCCTTACTCGTCTTGCGGGATGCTGGTGAGCGCTTTGACATTCAATAAATACGTATGTAATCATTACTTGAAAGACTTTGGTGTAAAAATTGCCGCATCCATTCATTTATTCAAGGGAGAGACTATTACGGACGAAGAAGTCGTGACTCGTTTGGGTTTGCCTATTTTCGTGAAACCAAACGATGGGGGTAGTAGTTTTGGCGTGACGAAGGTGAAAGAGGTCTCCGCTATCCAGCCCGCTATCGCTAAGGCGTTTGGGGAAGGACGTGAGGTGATTCTTGAGAGCTTTATCGATGGAACGGAAGTGACATGCGGTTGCTATAAGGTGGAGGGTAAAGAGGTTGTCTTTCCTTTGACCGAGGTGGTTACGGATAACGAATTCTTCGATTTCGACGCAAAGTATAACGGGCAGGTGGACGAGATCACTCCGGCCCGTATCTCCGCCGAGTTGACGGAGTTGATACAGCGCAAGACATCAAGGATCTACGATATATTGGGCGCCAAAGGACTGATTCGTGTGGATTATATTATTCCGGCAGACGGGGAGCCTGTCTTACTGGAAATAAACACGACACCGGGAATGACGGCTACCAGCTTTATCCCACAGCAAGTACGTGCGGCGGGATTGGATATAAAGGATGTCATGACAGACATTATTGAAGACGAACTCAAAAACAGAAAAACAAAATGAATAGATATGGATACAGAAACAGTTTCCCCTAATTTCGACGACATCCGTCCGCTGAACAACAGTGAGGTGAAGGACGCGATTGAAAAATTGGTCGCCAATGAGGATTTCGAGCGGGCTTTACGTTACATAAAGCCGAATTTGAATTGGGAGGAATTCTCAGTTGCCATGCGTGCTTGCAAGACGAAGGAGGAGTTTAAATCTACTCTGGCCTATGACGCTGTAATGACGGTGGCGAAAAATACTACTTTCTCGCTTACTATCTCAGGGCGTAGCCGTCTGCCGAAAGATAAGGCGGCCTGTACGTTTATCTCGAACCATAGGGATATCGTATTGGATGCCTCCTTCTTGAATGTCATGTTATATGATGTGGGGTATGGTATGACGCAGGTCGCTATCGGCGACAATCTTTTAATCCGTCCGTGGATCGAGACATTGGTACGCTTGAACAATAGTTTTATTGTGAAGCGTGGCGTTTCTGTTCGTCAGATGTTGGAGGTCAGCAAGACGCTTTCCGCCTATATCCATCATGCGATCAAGAATGTGAACGAGTCTGTATGGATCGCCCAGCGTGAGGGACGTGCTAAGGATTCGGACGATCGTACGCAGGGCAGCGTATTAAAAATGTTGAGTATCGGCGGTGATAAGGATAATCTGTTGTTGAATTTGATGGATTTGAATATCGTGCCGGTCGCTATCTCCTACGAGTTTGATCCTTGCGATTTCTTGAAGGCGAAAGAATTTCAGATGAAGCGGGATGATCCGGATTTCGTGAAATGCCAGCGGGATGATCTATTGAGCATGGAAACGGGTATCTTGAACAATAAGGGTCGTGTCCACTTTACGATTACTTCCCCGATCAATGATTCCTTGGCTAAACTGGACAAGGATATGGAGAAGAATGAGCTGGTAAGCGCTATCGCGTCCGTTATCGACCGGGAGATCTATAAGAACTATCGTTTCTATCCGTGCAATTACGTGGCGTATGACTTACTGAACGGCACTCGTCGTTTCCAAGAACATTATGGTCCGAAGGATAAGAAGCAATTCGAGGAATACTTGCAAGGACAATTGGATAAGATCGTCCTTCCGAACAAGGATGAGGCGTTCTTACGTAAGAAGATCTTAGAGATGTACTCCAATCCGCTGAAAAATTATCTGACAACTTTATAAGCGGCCTTTATCGGCTATGCGTAGCGGTTCGTACTTGATCCGCCCTTGCTCCCCTCCTTTCCGGCGAGCATGCCACCTTCGGGTGGCAGCCGCCGGAAAGGAGGGATTATCTTTTTTGCAGGAATTCGTCCAAGGATTCCTCGATTCCTCTTTCTGCAATCCAAGTTTCTTGCGGATACGGCTGCGTCCGGAGTTGACGCTGGGACGGGAGATGCCCAAGGCCAACGAGATCTCGTCCGTGCTCTGCTTCAGGTAGATCAGCATGCAGAGCAGTTCGTCGGATTTGGTCAGTTCCGGGAAGTCCTTACGCAAGCCGGGCAGGAAGCGAGGGTACAGGGCAGCGAAGGATTGGCGGAACCGCAACTCGTCCTCGCCGCTCAGCAAGGAGGGGTTGAGCTTCTGGCGTACGCTGTCGATCACCTCGTTATGGGCGGCTTGCTCCAGCTCGGCGCTCAGTCGCTCATTGCGGCGGTTCAGTTCTTGTTGGGTAGCGAGGAGATTATCCAGCCGTTGACGCTGGATCTCCCGCTCACGTTGGTGAAGCCGGCGACGTTGGAGTGCGTAGACAATGATCCCGGTCAGCAGGCAAATGGCTAGGATCAGGATGACGCGCGTATAAACGAGCGAACGTTCCTTCAAGGCCACTTCGGCGGATAAGACCCGATTCTCCTGCTCCTTCCGTCCGGTCTCGTAGCGTACGTTGGCACCAATGGCGTACCGCTGTTTCTCCGCCAGTTGCAACGAGTCGTGTATCTCCTTGTATTCCGGGTAGATCTCAGCCATCTTGTCTCCCTTCTTTTGTTGGGCGTAAAGGTTGAGCAAATGCCGTCCGGTCCAATCCATCATATCGTTCGCCTCGTATTTCTTGTAGAGAGCGTAGGCCTCTTCCATCAGGGGGAAGCCTTTTTCCGGCTTTCCGTTGCGTACGAGGCAGGCCCCCAGCATGAATTTGAAAAGATCTTGATACCCCGCGGAGATCGCTTCTTCCTCTTCTATCAATTCCTTGTACCCTTCGAGGGCGGCAGGGATAGAGTCGGGCACATATTCGTAGTAATAATTGTAAAGTATGTTTTTGGCGGCGAGGACATAGGCGTTCTCTTTCAGCTCCTCCCCTCTCTTTAAGGCCTGCCGTGCGTAATATAAGGTAGAGTCGTGCTGTTCCAGCTCCCAGAATATCCCGGCTTTCATCCGGTAGAGGTCGCTGATGGTAAAACTATCCAACTGGAGGGAGTAGTCGATGGAGCGTGAGATGGCCTCCATAGCCTTGTCGTACAATCCGAGGTCGCTATAGGTGGAGGAGAGGTCGGCGAAGGTGTAGACGAAACCCCGGTTGAGCTTCTCGGGGTGGGCTACGCACCAGTCCATGGCTTCCTGTATGACTTCCACCTCTTTTTCCCGCATTCCCTTGCGGCGGTAATAATGGCCGAGGGTAGAGAGCAGGTCGGCCGGATCGTCGGCGGCATCGGGGTGGAGGCGATAGACGGCGAGGGCCCTTTCTTGCACACGGATCGCATCCGAAGGGTCGCGGCGGAATTTATAGAGCGTGTTGGCTACCGCTTGGGCGATACGGATCTCTAGCCACGGGTCGTCGGAAGGGGGAAGAGCGGCGAGGCTGTCGGCGAGGCGCAAGGCCTCCTCCCGGTTGTCGCGGTCGTTGAGCTGCCGGAGTATCTCCTTGGTATCGGGCGGAAGCTGCCGGGAGAGGGAGCCGTCCGCGGGAGGCGTGTCGTGCCGGCAAGCGAGGGTGGCTAGCGAGAGGAGGGTGGCTAGCGAGAGGAGGGTGGCTAGCAGGAAATGCGTGATGTCTCTCATCTGCGTAGGATTTTATGGTTTATCGCGAATATACGCCGTTTTTCATGGAAAATAGCGTGTCCCGGGGTATAAATCGATTGAATCATCTATTGGTTTTTTATCCGTCCGAAGGCCCGGCGGCGTACCTTTGACTTGTCCGTACCACCGGTGCCCCGAGCGGCGTGTCAATTAAATTGATGATCGCATTTCGTGCGGATAAGGCCGTTGTTGAGGACTTGTTGAGCGGATTGCTCAAAAAAGAATTCGTCGTATAAGGATAGGAATGGTTTCCTTTGAGAAACAAAAACGAAGTAGTAATGGAAGGGTCATACTTACGGATTTTGATGATGTGCGGGATGCTGGCGCTCCTCCTCTGCGGGGGCTGCTGGGTGTTCGCATGGAAGCATCTGCGCCGGCGGATCGACGAGCGGTTCGACGTACTGTCGGAACACTTGGAGCGTCACGCCGCCGAGTGCCCGATCGATACGGAAGGAGCACCTGCTGGCCTCGTGCCTTCCCGCCGATCCGGAGCGAAAAGGGAACGGATCGTTCCACCGATCGTTCCGGGCATCGTATCCGGGTTTCCTGCCGACGCTTAGGGAGCGGGTGCCGGGGATCACGCCGGCGGAGGAAACGCTTTGCATGCTGATCAAGATGAACCTGAGCAACCGGGAGATCGCCGACAAGATGTCTATCTCCATCGGAAGCTTGCACACCACCCCCCCGCTACCGGCTGAAACAGAAGATGCCGCCGGAGGCCGCCAAGGGCATGGACGAATGGGTACGGGCGATCGAATAGGGTCATGGGGAGGCGAACTCCCTACATTATAATATAGAGTATACACCTTTATCTAAGAAGAATCAGTATGAGAAGAGAATCTTTATTTTTCGGTATTTTGACGCTGGTGGTGTCGGCCTTCCTCACGGGATGTTCCGACGACGACACGGAAGTGTACGTCCCCCAGCGTGTGGCGGAGTTCAACCTCTCCGACGAGTCGGACGGCAACCGGCTGTTCATCATCCGGTCCGTGGGAGGGCGAGATCGCCATCCCGGTGCACAATGATCGTATCCGCGACTTCGAGTTCAGCGGCAAGTATTTCGATTGGGAGATGAGGCAGGGGGCCGAGAGCCGCTTCCTCGTGCTCAACCTCAAGAAGGAGGTGGAGCGTAAGCCTTTCCTCGAGAAGATCGCCCTGCGGGGGATCGCCAGCAAGTCGGGGGAGGCGGCGACGGACACGCTCTTCCTCGTGTCGCAACCCAAGCTGGAAAGCTCAGCGTCGGATAACGCCCCGAGCTATATGCACAACGTGGGCAAGACGGTGAACACGGCGGGCGATATCTTCGCCGCCCCTAGCGAGCCTTTCCTAGATTTCGACCTGATGTACGGCACGGAGGCTTTCGTGAAGACCCCCCACGCCGAGTCGTGGGGACGGGAACGGGGACAACATGTGGCAGGAGCTCGGCATCTCGGTGAGCAGCCTCGGCTTCACGAACCAAGGCGCTCCTACGCCTACGAGGTCGAAACTCTTCTCCGGCTCCTTCGACCAGCGGTTCCAGCATAACCAGACCTCGTCCAACCGCTTCGAGTATCACGTGGACGTGCATGTCAAGCCGATGGTGGAGCTGCATATGGCCACCGCCATCTATACCTCTGCCAGCGATCCCGACGTCTTCCTGCCGTTCCTCACCACGACCGCCTCGCGCTTGCTGAACGAAACCAATAGCGACCTCTACAAGCGATACGGCAACACACAGAAGGGCATCTACGATCTATACGACACCTACGGCACCCACGTGCTGGTGGGCGGTGTCTTCGGCGGGAGCTATACCTATATCTACAGCCGGAAGGAGAACCTCTATTACGACGAGACGGTGTTCGCCGCCGAGGCGGAGCTTTCCGCCAAGTCGTCGTCGCCGGCGGGAGAGAACGAGAACTGGCTCCAGACCTACTACCGCGTGATGGGTACCCACGGCGGCAAGATCGGCGCCGGGGGCGGCTATACGAAGTCGGAGCTGAACGAGCATATGTCCGAGGAGAGCATCATGATCATCACCGGCGGCAACGCCTCCGTGGACTTCGAGAGCTGGGACAAGTCCATCGCCGACGAGAACAGCAACCTCCACCTCGTAAGCTACGGCCCGAGGGGCGATACCACCCGTTGCTTCCTGGTCCCCCTGTATTACCTGACGAAGAACTACGCGCGGCAAGACGCGCTGAAGAAATATCTGGACCCCTACGTGGAGGCGCGTTCGAAGCTGGCCAAGAAACCGCAGCTGATCCTGGCCGACTTCATGATGCGTACCGGGAAGGACAATCACGGGGATCCCGCCGGACAACGTGTCTTCACCGGGCCGGACGGCAAGGAGCGCATCTACAGCCCGCTGGTGCTGAATACCAAGGGACCGAACGACTCGCGGATCGGCAAGATGCTCGATACCTCGGCCCACGAGTACCTCGACGTGGGGGATAACGCCGACCAGCTCTGGTGGGTAGCCCTCGACTTCAAGGACGAGTGCCGCCCCATCTACCACATGCGCTTCATGAAGGAGGACGACGCCCGCAAGCACGGCTTCGAACCGCGGGGGCAGGACGCCGAATCGGGAATGATGTGGGACGCGATCGATAACCATTACGTTTGCTTGAAGTTCTCGCCCGACGACAGCCATAAGGAACCGGTCTCCGGCGTGGGCATCGCCCGCAAGGGGAAGAGCGATGACCTATACTACGTGATCGCCACCTCGCCCGGTACCGACATGACGCTTCCTTACTCCATCGACGAGCAATTCCCGGCCTATTGGGGAAGCAAGGAGTATAAATTGAAGAGCGAGAACCCGCCGTACCGCTTCGGGGTGGACCAAGAGAACGACCTCAACGAGGGCGACAGCTGGTTTGGCCGGAACAAGGCGACCAACCATAAGCAATGGATCTTCCCGGTCTACACCACCAAGGCATTGGACTGGCCGATCCGGTTTACGAAAGCGACGGACTAGCGAAATGCCTCGGAAACGATCCCTACGACCGTAGCCATCCCTCCCGAGGCCTCCGGAACGATCCCCACGACCGTAACGGCCCCTCCCGAAGCCTCGGGAGTGATCCCTATGGGCCTCTCCCGAGGCGTCCGGAGCGATCCTTACGACCATAGCGGTCCTTTCCGATGTCTCGGGAGCGATTTCGACGCCCGTAGGCGTTATTTGGGATGGAAATCGATGATTATCAAAGGAATTATCTTATATTTGTAGGAGCCTTAAATCGGAAGACAAGAGGAAAGTATTAACGAAAAAACAACAAACAGTATGAGTTTAGCGAAACAAATCGGATCGGTAGCGAAGACCGCATTGACCAACGCCGGCCACATGAGTATGAACAACGAGATCTACGCCCGTATCTCGGACGCGACCGCGGCCGCCCTCCATCATCGACCGGGAGGCGGAGTGCGTGAACCGCGTCACCAAGAGCGCCTCTACCGCCCAGCTGGAGGCGAAAGACAAGGAGCGCGACAAGACCCTCCAGTTCATCTACTCCATGAACGGCTCCTATAAGGTATGCCCCGACGAGACCCTGCGTACCTCCGCCCTGCTGGTAGACAGCGTGCTGCGGGCCTACGACAAGATCTACGCCAAGGCCTACGCCGAGGAGACCGCCCTGATCGACGGCCTGCTACTCGACTTCGCCAAGGCCGACGTATCGGAAGCCCTCAAGACCCTCCGCCTCGACACCTACGTGGCCCAGTTGAAAACCTTGAACGATGCCTACAAGGCCCTCGACATCACCCGCACCGACGAGTACTCCGCCCGTGTGAAGACCGATACCACCAAGGCCCGCAAGGCGACCGACGAGACCCTCGACCTCATCATCCAGCGTGTCAACGCCTATGCCGTGCTCGAGCCTACCGAGGCCATCAACGCCTTCATCGACACCGTGAACCAGATCTTCCGCAAGTATAAGAACCTCATCGCCGCCAAGGGAGGCCCCACCAGCCCCTCCAAGCTAAGCCTTATCCCACACCCGACCCTGCGCCCGACCCCGAGAACCCCGGCGGCGATAGCGAGAGCCCGGACGAGATCTGAGCCTAGCAAATTGTCAAACACTTAAAATCGAATCCATATGAACGAATTTTATCTTTCTAGAAAGATATCCGCGCGGCTCTCCCTCCGGGCCGCCGTGCGGATGTTCTGTATCCTGACGCTGGCCCTATGGGGGCCGGCAATGGCAGGAGCGCAAGCGCAGCCACAGCCGCTTGACGTGGCTAGTACTAGTATTACTGATAAACTAACCCTCACCTATAAACCGAAAACCGCCGGCTCGACCGATTACGCTTGGTTTTACAAGATCGGGACTAATGGCACCGACACCGAGTTCTCCGGTACGCTGACGGGCACGAACGCAAACTGGCAGCAGGGCGCGATCAATATCAAAAGCGAGAAAGCGATAGCCGACGCGAATAATCTTGACAGCTACCCGATCCTAAAATTGGATGGGCTAAACCTGACCTCCACTACTGCCGACGGCTCATTATTTTATCTGGAGGGCAGTAAACCGTTCTGTATCCAAGCGACAGGCAACTCTGCCAGTAACCTGAAAGCGAAAAAGGATGTGATTAATAACTACCAAGGATGCATCCTGCTTCTGGATGGTGGCACCGCCGGATTGAATATCGCCGCGGAAGGAACTGGATCATATGGAATATATCTGTACTCTACTAGTTCTGCTATAAATACCACCATCAAAGGCAAGATAACTGTCACGGCGGAAGCTGTTGCTGTGTTTCTAGACAATTGGGGTGCTTTCTCGGCTACCGAAGACGCGAAAGTAACGGTTTCTTCGGAAGATAAAGATGGAGACGCAATTTATGGAAGCTCTAGAGTGAAATCCCCCTTCCTCCAATGGCAGTTCGCCACCGCCCCAACGAGTGGCCAGACGCTCGAGGTGAAAGACGCCAGCGGCCAATCGTTCGATCCCGTTATCCAATTCACCACCGACGGTAAAAAGAAGGGTTTCGCCATCAACGTCACAAAGAACACCGGCTACACCCTTTGGCTGGGCAACGAACAACTGATGGATTCGAAAGGAACAACCGTCTTTACGGCAACGGAAGATAAATTAGTCTCCTTCTCAGGCATGACGACTCTCCCCGCCGACTGGCCCGAGTACGCCAAATTAGCCAATGTCGGCCCGACTGGCACCGATGTCGCCGTCTCCGGCACTACCTACACCGTCAAGACCGCCTGCGGCCTCGCGTGGATCGCTTGGGTGACGAATAACGGGAAGACAATCGCCGATGCCGATAAAACCTATACTGATTCCTATCCCGCCTCCGAGGGCTTCAAGGACTGTACGGTTACGCTTGCGGACGATATCTCGCTGGCGAAACCTGCCCAAGGCGTGGCGAGCGGCTTCGAGGCTAATTGGATACCGATAGGGACTTATAAAGGCTTCGATGCACGTTACTACTTTCAAGGCACCTTCGATGGTGGCGGCCATACGATTACCGGAATGACGATCTCCTCGGCCTCGTTTTACTATATCGGCCTTTTCGGTTATCTGTATGGAGCGACCGTGCGGAATCTGACGATGGCAGGATCTGACAATATTAATTTGACAACTATTGCTAATGCTCAAGACACCGCTTACTATCTTGGCTGCGTGGCAGGTTATGTAAAGAATGGAAAAATCATCAATTGCCATAATCAATGCAAGGTTAGTTTTTCTGTGACCGGCAATTCTGGGTCTCTCGGTGGAATTGCCGGTTACTCTGAAGGTTCGGTGATTAGCGCTTGTTCAAACAGGGGAGCTGTCACTATGACCGGAAAGATGGGTCGTGGTGGTGGAATCGTAGCGACTAATAATGGCTCTTCTATCGTTTCCTGCTTCAATACGGAGGATATCCGTGTTACTGCTACCGGTTCTGGTTCTAGCGATGCCGCGTATGCGGGCGGTATCGGAGCCTATAGTAGCGGTAATTGTAGCATATCGCACTGCTATTCGACAGGGTGGATAATCGCTAAATCTTCCGCTGCTAATGCTTATTCCGGCGGCATTGCCGGACTATCTGAGAAAACGACGATTGAATCTTGTTTTGCCACAGGCGCTGTTTCTGCAGGATCAAACAGCGACAGCCGGATAGCTGCCGCAGGTGGTATTGTGGGGCAAGCTTTTGCTGGAAACATTAATATAACGATAAAGAATTGCCTCGCCTTAACTACCGCCGGCGTGAAAGCCTTAGGAAATACGTCGGATAAACAGGCCGGTCGGATTCTCGGATCTGATTCACCTACTAATAAAGTTACCCTTCTCGACAACTACGCCAGCACCATGATCCAACTGACGATAGGAGATAATACGCCAGCCGTCCCTACCGATAACATAGGTAGCGATAAGGCAAACGGTGCCGACACTTACCTCGATGATGTCGCCGCCGAGATCGCCGCTTGGGCAGGCCCCGAAAATACACAAGCCTTCACCGCCATCGGTACCGCCGAGAACGGCCTGCTCCCGCTGCTCCCGCAACTGAAAGCTATTGCCGGCTATGGCGCTGACGGTCTGCCTACAGCTTACGCGAGTACTATTATCCCCGGCCAGTCCGGCTTGTCGTCTGCCTCCTATCTGAGGTCCTTGTTGTCACTGCCCTTGTCTTCTAGCGATACGATGACCTTCATGCTCTTCTACTCCAACAACAAATGGAGTTATAAAAAGGGAGCCGGAACGGAGACCCGTTTCAACGGCAAAATATCGTCACCCCCAGGCCCTTCCGCCAACAAGCTCATCGTCGCCACCGCTACCGGCAACCCGACGCTGACGTTGAATTACGTAACGATACGCCCGACCGACGGTGCTGCCTTGACCGTCAACGAAGGTTGCGATCTGACAATTGCGCAGACCGGTTCGATCCTCGGCTCGTCCGGTGCCTCTACCTTGATCAATAAGGGCACCTTGAGGCTGTCGGGCAGCAGCTTCCGCATTGAAAACAGCAGCTCGTCCGATATGCATTACTGCCTCGATAACTCTGGCACCTTCAGCGTGCTTGATCCGGTAAATGGCTATACCACTTTCCATTGTGCCCACACCGCTATCCATAACACCGGTACCCTTACCAATGCTTGGATGGAATGTCTGTTCACGGATGAGGCGGGAGATGCTGGCGCTACGATAAGGTTTCTGCCTCGCTCATCCCAGCCCATCGAAGTAAAACGCTACAACAAGACCTTAGCCACTACCGTTACGGCGGGCGAGGAGTATAAGCTCTGGGAGATGAAAGCTAGTACGTTTATCCCGCAGAAAGGCTTCGATAGCGAAGGCACGGCAATCGATCGCTTCCCTGCTCCCGAGGCGGATGGTAGGGTAACGACCTTTACGGAGGTGAGTGATTGGAAAGAGGTCGAGATCTCCGGCAATCAGAATCTCTCCGAGGCCGGCCTGTCACAGAGTGTCATCGTTAAATCCGATGGCGTGCTTACCGTCGATAGCGAGAATGCGTCCGTCTTTGAGTTGACATTGGAGGAGGGTGCGCAGGTCGTGACAACGAATGCGCTGAAGGTGTCCAAGACTTTCAAAACCAACCGTTCGCTGAATAACAAATGGACGACCTTCGGTAGCCCTATCGAATTGACAGCCTCTGCGGAATATGGTAGTGGGCTAATCCTTTATGCCGCCACTGGCTACACCGCTAAGGAGGCCGTTGCCCAAGGTTGGGAAGAGGTCTCTGTCCTTTACGGGAAAAGGGTCGATCTCACCGCCGGTAGCCCCTATCTGTTGGCCGCCGACGCAGCCTTGACTCGGGTAACCTTTAGCCAAACAGCCTCCGACGCGCCGATCGAGATACCGGCTACGGCTACGGTCGCTTCCGGCGATGCCCTCGAGAACGGCGTGTTCCTCTTCCGGACGAACCCGAATCTCGCCAACCTTACGCTCCGTGGTATCTACGTGCTCAATGCCGAGGGTACCCGCTTCGACCTTCAGGAGGCGGATTATGTGCTGAAGCCTTTCGAGGCATACATCACCGCCAATGCCGTCACCCGCTCGCTGGTTCGTAGCGTGGGTGTGTGCGATGGCTCCGTGGTGACCGCCAACGAGATCGCTACCGCTACCGCCGCTGTCCGTATCTGGGCCGCCGACGGTGCGCTGCATGTCTATTCCGGGGAGGCCGCCGCGCTTACCGTGGTACGCTCCGACGGACGTACCGTCTACGCCGCCTCTATCGCCCCCGGCGATACCCGCTTGGCTTTGCCTTCCGGTATTTACATGGTTCGAATCAATAACATCACTTATAAAATAGTGCTTTGATATGAAACAATATACTAGTTTATGGCTCGTATGCCTGCTGGCGGGGTTCTCCATTACCCCCGTCCCGACTACCCCGCTCTTCCTTTCATGTTGACTTTCGAGGCTCCCGCGGAAGGATCTGCCTCCTTATCGATCTCGGCGGACGGTGAGACCCTCACATCCCCTACGACCTTGCATTCCGGCACCGAGGTGACGATTACCGTCACCCCCGCCGACGGCTACCGAATGGCTTCCGGTTACCCGAAGGTTTACCGCACGGGTACGCCCTCCGAAACGGTACCGGCTACGTTTAAGCCCGATGCCAGTAGCGGTATCGCCTACCTCTACACCTTCACCATGCCGGACTTCCCGGTCACGGTAGAGGTGGAGTACGAGAAGATCCAGTCCACCGTCACCTTCGCCAACCCGGCGAACGGTACGCTTACCTTGAGTACCGCCGATGCTCCGGGTAGTTCGATTGTTTCCGGCGGCGAGGTCGCCTCCGGTACGAAGGTGACGATTGCCGCCACCCCCAACAAAGGCTACCAAATGGTGTTCGGCTCCTTGAAGGTATCCGGGAAGGTCGGGGATAAAACCAATACTGTTCCGTTGCAGAAAGAGAAAGATGGTACGACCTACTTCTTGATGCCGGCCTATACGGTGGAGGCTGAGGTGAAATTTGAGCCTATCCTCGTGGCTCTGTCCTCGGAAGCCCGTTTGAGTTCCCTATCGTATAAGGAAGGAAGTGGGGAGGTTACCCCGCTTCCCGGTTTTCTTGCCTCTACGATGAAATATGAGGTGCTGCTCCCAAATTCCACGCAGAAATCGGCTACCCTCACCTTATCCGGCCAGCTGGTCGATGCGAAGGCTGAGCTGCTCGTGAATGGATCGCCTGTTTCCGTAGAACCGACAGGATCGTTCACGGCTACCGTATCGCTCGAGAGTGGATCGGCCAAGGCTACCTTGGTCGTTACCGCCGAGGATGGACAGACCAAGCGTACGTATGAGGTAAACTTCACGGTACTTCTCGAGTCGGAATATTACGTCAAGATCCTGCAGCCGGAAGGCGGTACGATCTCCGTTTCTTATACAAAAGAGGGTAAGGAAGTGAGCGTGAAATCCGGCGATGCCGTACCCGTTGGTACTGAGTTGAGCTTGGCACATACGGCCTTGCCAAAGTACGAATTCGTGAGTTACAAAGTGAATGATGACCCGCTAGCATCTGGGAATATTACCGTCTCCGGTACCGACGACTTGACGATAACCGCTGCCTTTACGCAGGAATCTTCCGTGACTCCGGAAGAGATCGCTACGATCGGTACGCCGGCCGTTCCCAAGGAAAAGGAAGGGCAGGAGGGAACGAATGTTCCAACGGATGATAACCCGATCGTGATCATCCCCGATGCCGTATCCCTGCCATCGGATACGGAACTCTCCAGCCTCCGCTTGGTGAAGGAAGATATAGAAGACCCAGCGAAAAAGGCTGAGATTGAAGAGAAAGCGAAAGCTGCCGCCCAAGATGCGGGTATCGCTCCTGATGCCCCGAAGATCGTGATGGAAGTGACCTTGGTTAAGGTGACGACCACGATTTCCGCTACCGACGCATCCACCACTACCGCCGTAACTCCCGTGCAGCCCTCCGATATCGTGACGGTACGTATCCCGTAACGTATCCCGTATCCGGAAGGCGTAAATAAAACCCAACATGATATCGTGATTATCCACCTCCGCTCGGACGGCGTGGTAGACGTGTATTCCGAGGGTAATAACAATTTGACATTAGAGGATGATTATATGGAGATCTCCGTTGCCAGCTTCAGCCCGTTCGTGGTAAGCTATACGCCCAAATCTGGGCCGGTGGATCCCGATTATCCTGACACACCCGACACCCCGGATACCCCGGATGTCCCGACATCGAATGCCTCGGTAGAGGGAGGCATAGCGGTTTGGACCTCTGCCAACGCCCTCCATATCCGTGCGGATCGTCCGGCTGAGGCATGGGTTGTCGGCCTGTCGGGTGCTAGTCGTGCCCGGTTTGCGGTCGTTCCCGGCGAGACAAGACACGCTCTTCCCGCGGGAGTCTATCTTGTCCGGATAGCCGACCAGACCTATAAGGTACGGATACGGAACTAAGCGTTGTTTGTTTGACGTGAGAGGGATGCCCTTGTTTCTCCTTGGGGAGAGCGGGGCATCCCTTCTTTTTTGTGGATATGTTTCTTAACATACATACCCGTAATCAATTGGTTAGCCGCAAATGCTTATCTTTGAGCTATCCCGATGTAAACGCTTACAATATGCTAGTCATTTAAACTCAATTATAGTATGAAACCGGAAGATTACATTACCAGAGAGGAGAAGTATGGTGCCCACAACTACCATCCTCTGCCGGTCGTTCTCAGAAGAGGCGAAGGCGTGTTCGTGTGGGACGTGGAAGGAAAACGTTATTTTGATTTCTTGTCTGGCTATTCTGCCTTGAGCCAAGGACATTGCCATCCTAAGATCGTGAAGGCCCTGATGGAGCAGGCGGAGAAGCTTACGCTCGTATCCCGTGCTTTTCATGCGGATATACTGGGTGAGTACATGGAATTTACCTGTAAGTTTTTCGGATATGATAAGCTCTTGCCGATGAATACGGGGGCCGAGGCGGTAGAGACGGCTTTGAAGCTTTGCCGCCGTTGGGGATACCGTCGGAAAGGGGTCGCTCCGGAGCGTGCGAAGATCGTGGTTTGTAGCGAGAATTTCCACGGACGTACGATCACGATTATCTCCATGAGCACCGATCCTAGTTCCTACGCCGATTTCGGCCCTTATACGCCCGGATTTATAAAGATACCCTATAATAAGGTGGATGCCTTGGCCGAGGCCTTGAAAGATCCCGATGTAGTAGGCTTCTTGGTGGAACCGATCCAAGGTGAGGCCGGGGTCGTGGTGCCCGGCGATGGTTATCTGCGGGCTTGCTATGATCTTTGCCATCAGCATAATGTGTTGTTTATCGCGGATGAGATACAGACAGGTATCGGTCGTACCGGTAAGTTATTGGCTTGTGATTACGAGGGGATTCGTCCGGACATCTTGATCTTGGGAAAGGCGTTGTCCGGTGGGGTCAGTCCGGTCTCGGCGGTATTGGCGGACGATGAGATCATGCTTACGATCGCTCCGGGAGAGCACGGTTCTACGTATGGTGGAAATCCGTTGGCGGCGAAAGTCGCTATCGCCGCCTTGGAGGTGGTACGTGACGAGCATTTGTCGGAGAATGCGTTTAAGATGGGTGAGCTGTTCCGTGGTGAGATGGAGCGGATTAATAATCCTATGATAAAGAAAGTACGGGGTAAGGGCTTGTTGAACGCTGTCGTGACGGAACCTAAAGATGGGAAGACGGCATGGGACATCTGTTTGGCGTTGAAGGAAAACGGCTTGATAGCCAAGCCTACCCACGATCATATCATCCGCTTCACGCCTCCTTTGGTGATTACTGAGGAGCAAATGATGGAAGCGATTGGCATTATACGAGATACGTTCGCTAAATTCTAGTGTATGAAGATAAATGTAATAGGTGTTCCCTTGAATCTGGGATGTGACCGGGCTGGCGTAGAGCGTGCCCCGAACCACCTTCGGGAACGGGGATTGATGGGGGTGATCCGGAAGAACGGGCATAAAGCCTTTGACTTGGGTAATTTGTATGTACCCCCTGTTAGCGAGGCGGATAAGTTCGTACGGGGTAACAGCATGAAATATCTGGATGCGATCGTGGAGGTGAATACGAATCTGGCGGAGTTGGTTTATGATACATTGCGTGGAGGAGCGTTCCCCTTGGTGATTGGCGGGGATCATTCGCTGGGTTTAGGTAGCGCCTCGGGCGTGGGTAAATGTTATGATGATTTCGGTATTATCTGGCTGGACGCTCATGGGGATATCAATACCAGCGAGACTTCTCCCAGTGGTAATATCCACGGGATGCCTCTGAGTGCGTTGATGGGGATGGGAAGCGAGGAACTGGTGAATATCTACGCTCCCGGGAATAAGGTGAATCCGCAGAACGTATTCTTGGTCGGGACCCGCAGTCTGGATGAGGGCGAGTGGGATTTGATCGAGCGGGAGAAGCTGAGTGTCTATACGATGGAGACGATCCATCTGAAAGGCATCGGCTTCGTAGCTGAGGACATCAAGCGGAAATTGAAGGAACGGAAGATCCGCAACGTGCATTTCAGCATAGACGTGGATAGCATAGACCCCCGTTTCGCTCCGGGCACGGGAACTCGTGTGTGTGAGGGACTGATGCCGGATGAGTTTAATAACTTCGTGGATCATATGTTGTCTACGAATCTGGTTAAGTCGATGGATTTGGTAGAGCTGAATCCGGAGCTGGACGTGAACGAGCAGACCACAAACCTTTGTCTGCAGATCATCGATTATATTACCGCCCGTCTATAAGGAATCTAAATTCCATGGTTTATGATAAGAGTGTGAAAAGGAAGTCCCCTTGTTCCGGTTAAGACCGGATACGAGGGGACTTGAAAATACGATATGTCTATTGGTTTATTTCATTCTTCGGATATTGGCGTAATTGAAGCTATCGCTCAAGAAATCGTCCTCGCTGAATTTATAGCCTTGCGGTCCCCAGTTGCCCATAGCGAGCATGGCGATCATCTTCATCGGGTTGAAACCGCTCATATCGCCGCCGGCGGCCGCTAGAGGAACGGACTCCATCAACTTGCGCATGGAATGTGGATAATTCTCGTTGATCACCATGTTGCGGTATAAGGCAAGGATTCCATCTCCTTGCTCCTTACGGTTCCAAGTCAGTATATATGTACCGTCGTTGGCTTCCGCCTTCGCTTGGAGATCGGGCAGTTTGGCGGAGTTGGCGTCCGCTATGATAAAGGTTACGAAACCTTCCTTGTCCACTTTAGGCATTTCTTTGTCGTAAATAGAGGCATACGAGTAGGTCTCGGCTGACCCAAGGCATATGGACCAGTATCGTACATCGGCGGTGGCGTATTCGCTTACGCTTTTAGGAGCCGTAGGAGGGATGAAACGGAAAGTTGCTACCTCCCCTTCGTTCAGTTTGATGCGGGCGAATAGGTATTCTGCCGGGCTGTTCGGGTACATTAGGCTCAGCGGGGCACGCATGAACGGGAGTTGCGGCAGGTCGGCGGAGAAATCCATCGGCGGCAAGTTCAACGATTCGTGGATGTTGCAGACCTCACGCTTCGGGAAATCTACTTCCTCACCTGTAGTCACATCGAAAGCTTGGATAGCAGGCATGTCCACGCCGCCATACTCATCGCCGCTATATTGTTTCGCCAAGTAAAGACGCATGAAAATGGAGACCATATTGACATCTTCCGGAAACTCGCATATGTTCTTCATCGAGGCACGTGCGCTGGCGGGGGTGTTAGCGGGAATGATGTAAATCGTATAGCCATTTGCTCCGTAGTCGTCTGTTTCCTTTACATAGGGGTTGATGGAGCTGTCATCGGGTTGGATATTTACGTCTTCAATGCTGGATACGTCTATTTGGGTCTCGTCGTTATAAACCGTGAAATTGAAGAAGCGTGACTTCGGGAACTTTCCAGTCAGACGAAGGCCGATGTTTGGATTATCTTTGTAAGAATAGGTGTATTCCCAATAATCGGCATAGATATCAGGAAAGGCCAGTAGGGTTTGATTGTCGCCCCGGAGCGTCTTGCCCCATTGTTCCTTGGGTTCCGGGTTGTTGATTTGAGGGGTATTCTCATCATCGTCGTCGCAAGCGGTGAACATACCCATAGTAAGGGCTACCAACATTAAGTAAAAAATCTTCTTCATGATTCTGTTCGTTAATTAATCTGTTTGTTATTAAAATGAGAGCGCAAAAGTATCTCATTTCCAATTAGGGTTGACCTATTGAAAATGAAATACCTTGGATAAGACCACAGAATCCTAGGAATGGAACAGCTAGAAGGGGTATCCGATAGCGAAGTGGTAACCCATGCCGTCCTTGAATTTCGGGATATTGTAATAGCCTTTCTTTCCGGTATCGTAAGGGAGGTGCAGACCGATACCCACGTCGAAACGGATGACGATAAAGGTGAGGTCGTAACGCAGGCCGAAGCCGGTTCCCAAGGCTAGATCCTTGAGGAAGCTACCCCATTTCAGTTGTCCGCCGGGACGATCCGGATCGTTTCGGATCAACCAGATGTTGCCGCTGTCGAGGAAGGTAGCCCCATGCAGGTCGCCAAGGATCGGGAAGCGGTATTCGAGGTTGGCCTCGAATTTAAGATCACCCGTACGGTCGATGTAAGCGTATTTATTGTTGTCGCTGTTCTGGTAGTAGCGTCCGGGACCGATGCTGCGGATCGTAAAAGCACGGATGCTATTCGCTCCGCCGATGTAGAATTGCTCGTTATAAGGGGAGGTACGGGCGTTGCCGTAGCTATAAATAGCGCCGGCCATTAATCGGCCTACGAGATATTGCTTATGCCCGAGGGCGTAATTATAACGTATCTCGGCGGTTCCCTTGATGAATTGGGCGAAGGGGTTGCCGAGTAATTCCTTATCCTCTTTATTGAATTTCTTCCCGGCTAACGCATAAATCCCATCCAAGACAAGACCCGCTTGGGTAACGGATGCCTGCCACCAAAGATGGTTCCGGCGACTGGTAATCGGGGAATCATCATAGGTATAGGTATAGTTCATGGCCGGGATGAATTGATTTTGCAAACTCTTCTTTAGGGCCTTGTTCACGTTGGTAATGCTGTCGAACTCATGCGTGGTATGCTGGAGCAAGTTGAACGTCAGCTTGAAAGGGGTGATGGAATGATGAGACGTGGCAGTAGGCTGGAACTCATACGAGGCGTCACCACCGAATGCCAGCAACTTGAAGAAACGGGCCCGGTTCATCTGGTCCGCATAGAGGCGGAAGGTGGTGCTGGCCGGGAAATTCATGTCCCGTTTGCTGAATGTAGGGAACAATACCCGTGGGAAAGTCAGCGTGGTAGTCAAGCCTAACTCATAACTGTTGATCTTGGAGTTGCTACCATCCAGCTTGTTTCCGGTCTGCCATTCGTAAGAGCCGCGGAGTTTCACGCCGAAGGTCTCGCCCCCTCCGAAGACATTCCGTTTGGTCACGCTGAAAATGGCGCCCGGACCCACTTGGTCGTTGCTCTTGGCGGTAACGTTCAACTCGAGCTCGCCGTCCAATGGAAGATCGTAGACCGTATTGATCCGCAGATCCAGCGTATCTTGGCGGCGCATGGTATCACGGGGGGAATATTGCAACTCGGCATAACGGAAGATACCCAAGCGGGACAGGGCCGTTTGCGTCCGTTCCTGCGCCCGCTGGTTATAAAGTTCCCCCGGCTTGAAATATAAACGGTTGTAAATGACCGAGGGGCGAACCCTTAGCTTGCCCTCATAATGGATCGTAAGGTCCTTATAGCGGATCGAGTCCGTGGGAGTCTCATTCTGGTAGCCGTTTAGCCAGACGGATATATCCCCGAGTTTCCAAGGGCGGAGGGCCGAGGGAGGCAGGCTTTCCTTCGGGGCCACCCGTAAGGCCACTTTCCCGGGGTTCAACAAGGTATCCGCTTGATAGGTGATGAAATCGGGACGGATATAGTAATATCCGTTGTTACGGAGCAAGGACGAGATGCGTTCCCGCTCGGCTTGCAATTGGACGACATTGAAATTCTCTCCTTTGTGGAGGATACGATCGCCGATCGTGGCATCGATCAATGAGTCGGCACGGTGACGGATATGGACGTATTGGATGCTGTCCAGCGTATACGGATCGTTCATGGTGACACTGTATTCCAGCTTCGCCTTCCGGGGATTCTTGGGATCGGGTATGACCTCGAAAGAAGTCTCTCCGTTGAAATAACCGTATTCGTTCAATAGGTTCCGGGCTACCTTGACGCGGACATCCGGGTTCACGGTGGTGATCAGCACCGGTTTCGACGCCAGTTTGTTGAAGATCCACTTGCCGACCTTCCCTTTCTTGTTCACGAAAGCGTTGTAGACCCACAGGCCGAAAGGAAAAGGCACCCGGATCGAGGAGCTTCCCAGCAAGGCGTTGTTGGGGGGATAGGCTAGGGCGGCCTCGACCTCTTCCAAGGCGGCTTCGCCGGGTTTGGTCTTATCCTCGTTCTTCACCTCTATTTTCTTGATACCGGTATATAGGACCGCTCCCTCGGGAAGGTTCTTCGTGGTGGAGCAAGAGGAGAGAAGAAGTACGGATAGGAGGATGCTCCCGGTGGCGACGTGCCATCCCCCGCTCGGGTTAGACGCTCTCCCTCGCCCGAGGGAGACATCCTCCCCTGCCCGAGGGAGACACTCTCCCCTGCCCGAGGGAGACATCCTCCCTCGCCCGAGGGAGTCGTCCCGCCTAAAATATATTAAAATGCTTTTCATTCCTTTTCATCATTTATGGGTTTCACTTTCGTTTTCTTGAAGTTGAATAACTCCCTGAGGTGCATCATTTTCTTGCGGAGCACGATACCGGCCCCGGTCTCCGTGATCTCGCCTTCCAGCAGGCTTTCGTAGTTCTTGTCGTGGAAGAGCTTGACGTATCGGGAACCGCTGCTGTCCAGCCGGTATTCTACGGATACGTTGTCGATGAACGGCTGCGCCTGCCCGTTGTTAATGTTCTCGCCGGTAGAGATACGGCCGCCTAGAACCACACGGATACGGTCATTATAGAATCGCTTGGCGAAGCGGAAGGAGTAGTCGGTACGGGTACCGCCTCCGGCGTCGCCATTATCGTCGTATGTCTCCATGCCGAAACTGATATCCACGGACTTCAAGGCGCTTCCGGCGATGTTGTTGATCTCGCTTTGCAAGAAGCTGGTCAAGGCGTCTCCCATATTCATGTTCACCTTGCCGCCACCACCGCCGCCGCCGAGGTACATACCGGTCACGAGCATGCTGACAGCCAGCTTCGCCCGTTCCTCCGGACCTTTCGAGGTTAGTTCCTCTTGCATCGCCATGTCTTCCGGGGCGGTGAGGGTAAATTGCAACCCTAGGTTCTCCAGTTGTTGGGTCAGTTCGATGCCTACGTCGAAATTTACCAAGCGGGGCGATGATTGCCCGGTTAGGGTGACGGACGTACGGACTCGCTCGGTAGCCGTAAGGTTCAAGGTCGGGTCCATGGGGTTGCCCGTCCATTGCACGTAGCTACCCTCCTGTACGTTGAACTCCTTCAGCGGGATGACCGGGATGGAGTACTTGATGGTTCCGCCCGTCAGCGTGTAGCGTCCGTTCAAGAACATATCGCCTTGCGGGGTATACTGGAAGGAAAGGTCGCCGCCACCTTCCAAATTGATATGGTTGGACTGGTCGGGACTTAAATCCACGTTTGCTTGTACGGCGGGATCGATGTGGATCGTCATCAACATGTCCATGCCTCCCATCGGCAACGGGGGCTTACGAGGCATGCGCCGACGTAAAGTATCCGTGAAAGAGGTGAAGGTTACCATGTCCGACATACGGTCTTGCACGGTCAACGGGGAGTCTTTCAGCACGTAGGTGATATTCGTCCCGCCCAATAACTGCAAGTCCCCTCGCATGGTCAAGGCATCCAACGGCCCGCGTACAGTAGAATTCAGGTTGACGAACAGCTTTCCGTAGACAAGGCTTTCCTCGTTTTTCTTAACGTTCAGCAGTTGCAAGTTATTCGCCGTTAGTTTAAGATTGGCGGTCATGCGGGATAAATCGTTGAAATCCACTTCTCCGTTGATGATAAACGGATTCTTGTTGTATGCGTAAATACCATATTGGTTGAACAAGATTCGGTTGTTCTTTATCTCTATCTTCTTATCGTCGAAACGGAAGGTAGAACCTGCGGCGCCTACATAAACGGAGGCGGTATCGAGAATCAGATATCCCTCGGCCATGGGTTTATCGCTTTGTCCGCTGATAGCGAGTGTACCATCGAGGTCTCCGCCCATTTTCGCCATATCATCCGGGATGAACGGGTTGGCGATATCCAAGGGGAAGTGCATGAACTCGATATTACCGCTGATATGGTCGGTCTCGCCCATCTGGTATAAGGCGGTAATGGCACTCACCTCTTTCCGGTCCCGGAAAAGGTGCATATCCACTTGATGGTTCCCCTGCTCTAAAGGTAGATAGACTGCGTTGAACATGAGTTCGCCGACCCGCTCGTTCTCATAATACAGATCATCAATGTTCATATCCGCCACGACCATGAAGGCCGAGTCGGAAGGAGCGTACTGGAAATCGGCGTTCAATATACCTTTCATCGGCGGGATATAACTGAATGCGTTGGAGATAACCCCAAGGTCGATCTGGTTCAACTCGGCGTGGACTTCCTCCATCTCGTCACTTTCCGCTTGGGAGTGTATCCAGAGGGCGGCGTTATTATCTCCGCTGAGTCGTAGGTTCGCCTCGATATCCTTCATGCTGCGTACCACGACGTAATTATCCGGATTCAGCTTGAAAGGTCGGAACGCTATGATCGGGTCATCGGGGAAGAGATGGAACTTGACCCCGTTCTGTATCTTATCGGCCCGGATTCCGAGCAACAAGCCGGTCTCGCCTTTCCCGTCCTTGAAATAGAGGCGGGCGTCGCCGAAGCCATAACGTATTTGCCCGTCCAGCCCGGCGCTGAAAGGTTGTTGCTGCCTGTATTTATTCTTGATCACTTGGGCGCTATAGAGTAGTCCGAGCGAATCTTGGTGCATCTCCGCCCGGATGGTATCGATCTGCATCGTATCCCGTGCCAGATCGTAAATGGAGGCATCCATGCGTATACCCGTTTCCGGTGAGGTATAGGCGTTCATGGCGATGCTCTTGAAATCTACGTAATAGGTTTGGAGATAGTTGTAGATCGGATTGTCCTGTCCTGCCCGTACCTCGAGGTACATATCGGGGAGGAGCGGGCGAAGGATCTCCAGATTGACAGTCGAGTCCCGTTCCAATTGGAGGGTGATATCGTTCGATACCTTAGTCAACTTATCCGTGATGTGGTGTATGCAATCATTACCCGTGAGGATGATCCCTAAATCCCCGGCGTGGAAAGACACACGGGTGGTATCGATATCCGTCCGGGCATGCAAGGTCAGCGTTTTCGGCTTGAAACTTTGTTTTGGGGTGACGACCTCCCAGTTTCCTAACGTAACGTCGATCGTGTTATCTTCATCCAGATTACTTTCTGCCTCGGCGAAGAGCTGGAAAGAGGTGGCGAAGGGATTTGCCATTAAGTGCATACCCTGTAAATCCATGTTCTCTACATCCGCTATCAACATCGCTTTCACCTCGTGCTTGTGGAGGGTCGCGTTTAAGGAGACATCCATTTTCGCCAACGGGTATTTGCTAAGCAAGTCCACTTTCAGTAAGTTCTTTTCCAGAGAGCCATCGATGGATACGTCTGATACCGATGAGGCGCCATAGCGTATATCCGATATCTTACCGTCCAGTTTGGCCCATGTACGTTCAGAGAAAGGATCTGTGCCCCGGCCTTCTGCTTTAACAGAGGCGGTCAGCCAAAATAGAGAGTCTTTAGGCATGAAATGAGTAGGTTCCAGACTGTCTATCCGTAAATTAGCCTCATAAGCCAGTTTTACCGGATTATAGCGGGCGGTCAGACCTACTTTGCCTTTATCTTGGGTAAGAACAAGCTCGGTGCGGTATTCTTGATTTGCGACTGTAGCTTCCCCCTTCAACTGAATTCCTGCCGGAATGGCAAATTGATCCCGTTGGGAGGCGGGAAGCATCGCCAGCAAAAAATCCAGATTACCGGATCGAGCCTTTAACTGAATCTCACCGGTTCGCCGGATGCTATCCGTCACGGACTCCATACTACCCGTGACGTTCATCTGAAACGCTCCCGGCAGCATGATATCGCCTTGTATGATACGTATACTGGAGAGGTTGCCTTCTACGCCAGCCGTAATAGCGAGAGGCTTGTCCGGGTAGGCTTTCTTGAAATCCTCAGGAAGAGAACCTGCCGCTATCAATAAATCCTCTTTCCCCAACGAGGCGTTTAACAGGGCTTTCATGCTACCTTGCGGATGATCCTCGAGGGAGCTCCAAGGGATAGTCGCTGTCAATCTCACTTCGGAATTTGGTGTCTGGAGAAGTAGGTCCGGTACGTCTATCTGTTCATGGTCACTCCGGACATTTCCTGCTAATGCCGAAACCTTAAGGCCGGAACGTTCTTCCACGAAGAATTCCTTGATGTGGGCGTTTATTTCTTTTCCTTGATATAAGATGGAATCGATAGAGGTGTTCAGGTTCGTTAAACTGATATGGGAGAAATCGAGTCCTTGCTCGGGTGCCGCGTAATTCCCGTCATAAGCGAATGTAGAATTCGTTATGTCAAAGTTTCTCGCCTTATATTGTTCCGCTCCAAGATCTACGAGGCCGTTATTTAGCCCGGCTTTATTTACGAAAGCCGTAAGGCGTAAGGAATCCGAGGGCATTTGTAGGGCGAAGGCTACCCGGTCCAAACTAATTTTATCCAGCTTGAGTACCCAGTTCAGAGGTGTGGAAGTCGTGTCTTCTTTCGAGGTTGAATCATTTAATAGAAGGGTAATGGCGGTATCGGATAAATCTACGGTATTAAATGTAGCTTTCTCCTCGGACAGGTCTATACGATCGGCGTGCAGGTAAAGCTTTCCCAAGAATCCTTTGATTTCCATACCTTCAATCATAGTCCCGGTGTTAACCTTTACGTTCCGGAGGTCGATCGCCTCTACCAATACTTGCTTCCGCAAAAGAGGAAGGGCACGAACCCGTACCGTCAAGCTCTGTAAACTCAACAAGGTATCGGCGGGAGGATTTACGACCTCGACACCCTTAACCGTAAGGTCTAACGGGAAAGATAGCCTAATCTGCTCGATCCCGATTTGCATACCAGTCGCTTTTCCTGCGTATTCGGTCGCTTTCCGTACCGCGAAGTTTTGGAAAGGAGGTATATATAGTAATATAGAGAGTAACAATACCAATGCGATCGGTATTAGGCATATCACTCCTATCCGTTTAATCCATACTCTCATATTGATACGTTTCTCTTTTTCTTATTTGTTTATTTGCCTGTTTTTATGACGATCGCTCCGTTTGCGCCTCTTACCCCGTATTCACCGGCGTCTTTCAATACTTTTAATTCCGAGACATCTTCGACGGGAATCGTGTTTAGAACAGATAGGTCCATCGGTATACCGTCTACCACTACTAGCGGGTCACTAGGACTGTTTAGGGAAACGCTCGCACGGATGCGTACGGAACCATCGGCGAATGTTATGCCACTCATCCTTCGTAGCAGGCAATAGAGATCCCGGCATCCGGTTTTCTGTATCTCTTCTTTATTCATAACGCTTGAGCTTACTATTTTGTTTCGTTCCCTTTCCATAATTTCTTTTAGGGCCTCATCCGGTTCAAAACTACGCTTTGCGTTGAATGTGCTATTCTCTAAAGTAATGGTTATATAATTGTATCCGTTGACTGGGACTTTGACTATATTTCTTGTTTTCTTAATAGTGACGAACAAGGTATCATTCAGGTTAGCCCCCGGGATGGTGAATACGCCATGTTTGTTCGTTTTCACGGTGATCGGATTCTGACTGCCTAGCGTGACCGGATAGCGTTTGATTATTTTATCGCTGATGTCACGCAATACACCGACTAAAGTATCATTCTGTGCCAAAAGTATTTGACTGCTGAATGATAAGATGATGATTGAAAGATAATGTATTGTTTTCATAGCTCAATCTTTTTAGCTGAACATAACACAAAGATAATATAATATTTCTTAAAGGCAGAGTTTTAGGGTAAATTCGTAATAGGTATTATTTTTACGTTTCTATGTGGTCTCATTTGTCGCTAAAATGAGATTACTATAAATGGAAATCATTACATTTGCCAAAATAAAATGAACGGTATGGAATTAGATTTAGCCTATTTGTGTAAGGAGGTTCGAGAAATAGCTCGTGCTTCTGCGACATTCTTAAAAGAAGAACGCCGAAAGTTTGACTGGAACTTAGTGGAGGAAAAAAGTGCTCATAACTATGTATCTTATGTGGATAAAGAATCGGAACGACAGATCATAGAGGCTTTGTCTACTTTGCTACCCGAGGCTGGTTTTATCGCGGAGGAAGGCTCTGGAAGTTTGACCGATGAGGAATATTGTTGGGTAATTGATCCATTGGACGGTACTTCAAACTATATTCATGATATCGCACCTTATTGCGTGAGTATCGCTTTAAGAAATCGGAAGGAGTTATTGTTAGGAGTAGTCTATGAGGTGTGTAGGGACGAGTGTTTTTATGCAGTGAAAGGTGGTAAGGCTTACTTGGATGGGAATGAGATACATGTATCGGATGTCTCAGTACTGGATAACGCTTTCATTGCGTTGGGTTTCCCTTATAACTCTGATGCTTATCGTCCGGTAGCCGCTCATTTGGTTGATAGGTTGTATGGTTTTGCGGGAGGTACCCGTTTGATGGGATCTGCCGCCGCTGAACTGTGTTATGTGGCAGCAGGACGTTTTGATGCCCGTATAGAGGCCTTTTTAGGCCCTTGGGACGTAGCTGCTGGTGCCTTGATTTTATTGCAGGCCGGAGGAAAAATATCGGATTTCAATGGAGGAGAGAACTGGGCTTCGGGTGAACAGGTAGTTGCCAGCAATGGCAAGGTTCACTCTCTTGTGTTGTCTTTGTTGCCCTAATACTAGAGTAATCCTGCGTATTCTAGTGCTTCTGTGTGTATTTAAAAGGTAAAAGAGTTTAAACTTACTTCTTATTTGCGGGGTGTTTGATCCGTTTTGATTTTCAAAACAGATGGAGGAATGCAAATACCCGTAAATCCTCGTGTGTGTCTAATTCAGTAAAAATCAAGACTTTTAGGATTAGAGATTTTACTTACATTTGTGGAAAATAAAAATGTTACAGAGTATGAAAAACAATCTATACGTCTTTTTTCTGTTCTTTATTACTGGACTAATGTCATGTAGCCATCACTCAGGTCTATATGAACATGCGGAAAAGATAATGTCCCAACATCCCGATAGCGTTTTAACATTGCTATCAACAATACAAGATGTAAATGATCTTTCAGAAAAGGATCGTGCTATGTACTACCTACTTTTGACAGAAGCTCAAAATAAAACTTATGTCAAACCTACTTCAGATTCGTTAATTACAATAGCAGTTGAATTTTTTGATAAAACGGAAGATTGGGGAAGAAAAGCAAAAGCTTGGTATTATAGAGGGAGAATAAACCAAGACCTAGGTGATGCTCTTCATGCGCAGGATTATTATTTGAAAGCGTTGCAGGATGAAAATCAGATTAATGATTATATACTTATTGGACGAATTTATAGTAGCATAGGAATGTTATATACATATCAAAATGTGTATGAAAAGGCTCTTCCTTACCAAAGGAAGGCTTTAGATCGCTTTGCTTTAATGCAAGATTCAGTTGGAATATCATATGTTTTGAGAGATATAGGGCGAACTTTTACTGCTTTAGAAAAGAAAGATAGTGCAATAGCATATTATGAGCAAGCTCTTCTTGTTTGTAGTAGTCGTAATAAACCTCTGGTTTATGGTGAATTAGCCAGTTTGTATATAGATAAGGGAGAGTATCTAAAAAGTTACAAATATATACAGAAGGTTTTGAGCTCTCCTTCCAAAAAAGTGTTGTTGGATCCCACATATCTTACTTTAGGAAAACTTTTCCATAAAACAAATCAGATAGATTCTGCCTATTTTTATTTACGACTTTGTACTAATAGCCCTATTATTAAAACACGTGCGGGTGCTTTTTATTATTTGGCTCAATTAGAATTAGAAAAGAAACATTGGAAGAATTACGCTATCAATCAGATACAATATGAAGAACTGAGAGATTCTATTAATCTGATTAAGCAGACTGAGTCAATTCGTAAAATGGAGAGTCTATATGATTATCATCAAGCTGAATCAAAATTTTTGAAAGCGAAGATTTTGCTTGATAAAATGGAGATAAGATATTTATACGTGTGTTTGTTTGGTGGAGTTTGTCTGATTTGTGTTGTAATAGGGGTAATATGTGTATATTTCTCTATGAAAAGAAAAAGGATGAAGCTGTGTGAGCAACGAGAAAAGCTATTTGTGCTAAAGAAGAAGCGAGAGGAAGATCAAATACGTCTTGAACATAATGAAAAGATGATCCAGTGTTTAGAAAAGCAACTGGAAGAGTCTTCCATGGCCTATACTGAAAAAGAGAAAGAACTTATGGCTTTGCAAAAATTAAAATTGGAAGCCGAAAATCAAACTTTAAAATGCGTTAAAACGGAAAAGCAACTTCTAATTGAGAAATTTTGTATGTCAGATATTTATTATAGATTTCACCTTAAAGAAGAATGGAGGCCTAAAGAAGAGGACTGGAAGCAGTTGTTTAAGGGTATAGATGATGCATATGACAATTTTACCCATCGCTTAATGAGTGTCGCTCCTAAATTAACGATGACGGAATTGCGGGTAAGCTGTTTAATTAAAGCAAATGTTCCTCCTGTTACCATTGCTATGTTGATTGTAACAACACCAACTAATGTTTCAATGATAAGGAAACGATTATATGATAAAATTCACTCAGAGAAAGGCTCTTCTGAAAAATTTGATAAGTTTATACGTGACTTTTAATAGGATTGTGCATAATTTGTGCAGTTAGTAATATCCAGTTTTTTAACTAATCATGCTATGTTTGTTGCACAATTAATACACATTTATTATGAGAAATGCATGTAAATTTGCTGTTTTAGCAGTTATGTTGTTTTTAGTTCAGTTTTCTTTTGCGGATACTATTCCTACAGAAGGACAATGGAATGAGGAGGATTATTATCGTTCTGTTCACACAAACCGTCCTCCAGTAGCATCAATCGAAGGAGACATCCTTTCCTTGAGCTTTGAAGATGCTTTATCAAACTTGTA
>ERZ791682.289-NODE-289-length-35199-cov-2.535_pt1 | contig 35199 bp, 28 predicted proteins | sample MGYA00509958_ERZ791682 | MGnify/ENA primary metagenome ERZ791682 (study PRJEB30046, sample SAMN00715194) | human gut metagenome | study: EMG produced TPA metagenomics assembly of the A metagenome-wide association study of gut microbiota in type 2...
CAGATGAGGAAAGAGAAGTTATCCTGTCAGTAATAGTATCAAATGATGCACAGGAAAAAGCAGTGAAATCATATGGAATAGAAAAAATATACAGAAGAGGATATGATATAGCAAGAGAGGGAATGCTGAAAGAGCAGGATCTGAGCAGCAAACTTGCTTCAAATTTATATCAGCTTATTGAGAATAAAAACAATGATATAACTATAAACTGGAATTTGAATATATCTAATAGATATACCATTGAAGAGTTGTCTAAATTAGGAAAAGCTGAAACTGTAATACTTTCTCCTGAAATAAGTTTTGAAAAAATAAAGGAAATAGGTAAAACGAGTTTAAGAAAAGCTATATTAGGATATTCAAGATTAAAGGGGATGTATGTTGAGATACCTCTTTTTGACAGAAGCAGGGAAACAATAGAAAATAGCGAAGGAGATAAATTTACTGTTGTTCAAAATAATATAGGAAATAGTGAAATATTCTTTGAAAGACCGTTAAATATATTGAATGATATGAGCAAAATGAAAAAACTGCATATTGATGAAATAGTTGCAGAATTTACTATTGAAACACCAGAAGAAGTAAGAGAAATTCTTAAGAATATGGAAACAAGAGCAGGAATATATAGAGCATTTAACTATGAAAGAGGGGTGTATTAATCTTATGGATAAAAATAAAAAATGGGTGAGAGATTTAGGTACATGGTTTGGGCTTGGAGATATGCCTAAAGCACCAGGAACATTTGGAACATTAGGCGGAGTGCCATTATTTATCCTTCTTTCCTATATAAGAAGGTTTTTTCCTAACAATATGGTTTATAATTCTTTTTATTTTATGTTTTTAATAACATTTTTTGCTGTAGCAGTTTATGTCAGTGATATATGTGAAAGAGAGATATTTAAGAAAAAAGATCCTCAAAATGTTGTAATAGATGAGGTATTGGGATACTTAACTACCCTTTTTCTAATAAATCCAGTGGGAGTATCTCAAAATATAAAAGCTATGGTTATTGCATTTGTTATATTTAGATTTTTTGACATAACAAAGCTAGGTCCTATTGATAAATCTCAGCACTTTGAAAGAGGAATAGGAGTAGTATTAGATGACTTTTTAGCTGGAATAATAGGGAACTTTTTAATGGTGTGTATCTGGAGTATATTTTTTTAAATAACAGGGGGCATTTATAGATGAAAGCAGGTTTGATACTTGTAGGTACTGAACTTCTAAATGGAGGTATGCTTGATACCAACAGCCTCTATATAGCAGAAGAACTAAATAAATATGGAATAGAGATAGAATTTAAAGTAACAATCAGAGATTTTATGGATGAGATCATTAAGACTATAGATTATGGAAAAAGAAATGTTGATCTTATTATAATGTCAGGAGGTCTTGGCCCTACAATAGATGATATAACAAAAGAAGCTATTGCAAAGTATCTGAACAGACCCCTTATAGTAGAAGAAAATGAATTGTCAGAGTTAAAAGAAAAATTTCAAAAAGCAAGACTAAATTTTATAGGTACAAATGTAAAAGAAGTAGAAAAACCAAAGGGAGCAATAACTTTTAGAAATGATGCTGGAATGGCACCAGCTGTATATATTGATGGGATAGCAGCTTTTCCAGGAGTTCCTAAAGAATTATATGATATGCTTCCAAAATTTTTAAAATGGTACAGCAAAGAAAATAATATAGGTAATGATGGAATTTATATAAGAGATATACTTACATTTGGGTTGGCAGAATCTCTTTTAGATCAGGAAATAAGAGACTTTTTTACAGAAGATGGAATTTACTATGAGTTTTTGGTAAAAAATTATGGAACAATAGTAAGACTTCAAAGTAAAGAGAGTAATAAAAATAAAGTAGAAAAAATAGTAGAAAAGATATATAATAAAATAGGTAAATTTATATTCGGTGAGAATGCAGACAGACTAGAAAAAAAAGCAGTGGAACTTATAAAAAAACTTGGAATGAATATCTCTACAGCAGAATCATGTACAGGAGGTATGATTGCCAGCCGTTTGATAGATGTTCCAGGAGTATCTGAGATATTTAAAGAGGGAATAGTTTCATATAGTAATGATGCTAAGATGAAAAGACTTGGAGTAAAAAAAGAAACGTTGGAAAAATATGGAGCAGTGAGTGAAGAAACTGCTAGGGAGATGGTCATAGGACTTGATTCTGATATTGCTATTGCTACTACAGGAATAGCAGGTCCAGATGGTGGAACACCTGAAAAACCTGTAGGACTTGTCTATATAGGAATAAGAGTTAAAAATGATATCTATATAGAAAAAAGATTTTTCAATGGGGATAGAATGAAAGTCAGAGAAAGAGCAGTTTCTCAGAGTCTTTTTAGTCTGATAAAAATATTAGATAAAGGAGAGTATAATGAGTAGTATAGGAGAAAGAATAAAGAAAAGTAGAAATGAGAAAGGGCTGTCTTTGAGAGAGTTAGCTTCAAGAGTAGACTTATCTGCCAGTTTTTTATCTCAAATAGAGCAGGGAAAAGCTTCTCCTTCTATTGAAAATTTAAAGAAAATAGCTACTTCATTAGATGTAAAGGTAAGCTACCTTATTGAAGACGAAGAAGAAACTAGAAATATGGAAGTTGTAAAAAAAGATGAGAGAAAATATATAGAAAGTATAGATTCAAATACTAAAATGGCTCTTCTTACAACATCTAATATTGATAAGACAATGGAGCCTATTCTTTATGAAATAGGACCAAATGGAGAGAGTGGAAGAAGCTTCTATACTCATAATGGAGAGGAATTCATCTTTATTGTTGAAGGGAAACTGGATGTATATATAGATGAGGCTGTGTATAGTTTAAATGAGGGAGATAGCCTGTACTTTAAATCTAGCCAAAAACATAGATTTAAAAATACCACTGACAAACTTACAAAGGCTATATGGGTTGTAAATCCTCCAACATTTTAGGGAAAAATAAAAAGAAGATTTCGGAGGTAAATTATATATGAAAATAGAGGTAAAGGTACTTAACTCTATAAGATTGACTAAACTTTTAATAGCTGCAAGCAGATGGCTTTCAAAATATGCAGATGTATTAAATGATTTAAATGTTTATCCAGTACCAGATGGTGATACAGGAACAAATATGTCCATGACACTTCAGGCAGTGGAAAATGAATTGATAAAAATGAATCATGAACCAAGTATGAAAGAACTTGCTGATAGAGTATCAGAAGCAGTGTTATTGGGAGCAAGAGGAAATTCAGGAACTATCTTATCTCAAATTGTACAAGGTTTTTTAAATGGAGTAAGAGATAAAGAGGAAATTACAGTAGATGATACTATTCAGGCTTTTGTTTTAGCAAAAGAAAAGGCATATCAGGCTGTTTCTGAACCAGTAGAAGGAACAATGCTTACTGTCATCAGAAGGGTGGCAGAGGAAGCAGTGGCTTATAAAGGAGATAAGGATGATTTTATTCTTTTTCTTGTACATCTAAAAAATGTAGCCTATGAAGCAGTTGAAAATACACCTAATCAGCTTCCTAAATTAAAAGAAGCAGGAGTAGTTGATGCTGGAGGAAAGGGAATATTCTATGTTCTTGAGGGATTTGAAAAGTCTGTAACTGATCCAGAAATGTTGAAGGATTTGGAAAGAATAGTAAAATCGAGAGCAAAAAGAAAAGAAAGACTTGAAAATACAACACAGATAATAGAAGATATAAAATTTAAATATTGTACAGAATTTATAATTGAATCAGGAAGTTTTGATTTAGAAGAATATAAAGGGAAAATAAGCCCTTTAGGAGATTCTCTTGTATGTGCACAAACGGCTAAAAAGACAAAAACACATATACATACAAATCATCCAGGACAGGTATTGGAAATCGCTGGAATGTTAGGAAATCTTAACAATATAAAAATAGAAAATATGGAAATACAGCATCAGAATCTTCTTATTTCTGAAAATGAATCTTATCAAATGGAATCTACAGAAAAAGTATTTGTAAGAAGTGAGAATGCAGAGCCAGTTGCTTTTTATGCTATTGTAGATAACAAGGAACTAGGAAATTTATTTCTTGATGATGGAGCTGCTGCTGTACTTATTGGGGGACAGACACAGAACCCAAGTGTAGCAGATATAGAAGATGGATTGAAAAGAATAAGTGCTGAAAAGATAGTTATTCTTCCAAATAATAAAAATATCATCTCAGCAGCAAAGATAGCAGCAGAAAGATCTAATAAAGAAATTATGGTCCTTGAAACAAAATCAATGTTGGAAGGACATTATGTTATAAAGAATAAAGATGAAAAAATTGAAGATATTTTGAAACAGACAGGCAGAAACTACTCTATTGAAATAACAAAAGCTGTAAGAAATACAAAAGTTGATGAACTTCAGATAGAAGAAGGTAATTACATAGCCCTCGTAAATGGAAAAATAAAAGAAAAGTCAGAGGATTTGCCTTCTCTTATAAAAGAGGTTTATAAAAAATATATAAATGGAAATACATTGAATATATTTGCTGTAATTGGGGATGAATCAACTGAAGAAGCAGATGAAGTATTAAAAGAAACAAATGGAGTAAGATACAACGAATTTAAAGCGAATCAGGGAAATTATCCATATTATATTTATATAGAAAATAGAGATCCTAATATGCCAGAAGTGGCGATAGTTACTGATTCTACATCAGATTTAACAAAAGAATTCATAGGAGATCTGTCTATAAATATTATTCCACTGAAAATAAAATTAAATGATAATTATTATAGAGATGGAGTGGATATTTCTAAAAGAGAGTTCTGGAAAAGACTTCTTACAGAAAATACAGCTCCAAAAACTTCTCAGCCTTCACCAGCTGAGTTTAAAGAACTATATGAAAAATTATTCAATAAAGGTTATAAAAAAATCATATCTATTCATATTTCAAGCAGATTAAGTGGGACACAGCAGGCAGCAAGAGTGGCAAAAGGAATGCTGAATAGAGCAGAAGATATAGCTATAGTAGACTCAAAAGCTGTTACTCTTGTACTTGGTCATCAGGTATTAGAGGCAGCAAGAATGGTAAAAGCTGGAGCAAAGTATGAAGCTATACTTGAAAGGCTTGATGAGATGCAGGAAAAAATGAAGTTATACTTTGTTGTAAATGACCTTTCATTCTTGGAAAAAGGTGGAAGAATAGGAAGAGCTTCTTCTGTTATAGGAGGATTATTAAAAGTAAAACCTATACTGAAACTAGAAAATGGAGAAGTAACTATTGAAACCAAAACTTTTGGAGATAGAGGTGCCTTTTCATACATGGAAAAATTAATAAAAGCGGAAAGCAAGAAAAATAGTATAATCCTGTATACAGCATGGGGAGGAACAAATAAAGAACTTTCAAAAGCTGATGCAATAAAAAATATGTGTGACAATTCTAAAAAAGTTGAGTATAAAGGAAGATTTGAAATTGGTGCAACTATTGGTTCTCATTCAGGTCCTGTATTTGGTTTTGGAATGATGTCAAAAATAAGATAATTGAAAGCAGGGGATTCTTTATTAGGTTAGTATATCTATATAGAGAATCCTTACTTCTTTTTATAAATATTTCTAATTATTGAAAATGGTAAAATAAACCATGTAAAAAGTTTTTAAAATTTTTTATATATAAGGGGGAATAAGGTGATAAACATCAAACTTATTGCAGGTTTATTAATTTTCGTGGTATCTTTTTATTTTATTCTTTTTGGAAAACAGCCTAAGTCGCTTACAGCTATCATTGGAGGAAGTTTAATGGTGCTGATAGGGGTTATGAATCAAGAAGAGGCTTTGGAATCCATAGGAAGAAATTTAGAGATTTTGTTGCTTTTAATGGGGCTTATGATGGTAGTTGAAGTGATGTCTGAAACAGGTATTTTCCAGTGGGTAGCAATAAAAGTTGCTCAGCAGGCAAAAGGGGATCCAATGAAGATACTGATGATGTTATCAGTGGTGACTGCTGTATGTTCAGCATTCCTAGATAATGTTACAACTATTCTTCTTATAGTGCCAGTCACTGTCTTATTAGCTAAAAAGCTGAAGATAGATCCGTTTCCATTTATAATGGTGCAGATATTTGCCTGTAATATAGGAGGAACAGCTACAATGATAGGTGATCCGCCAAATCTTATCATAGCAAGCCTTGGTGGTTTGGATTTCAATGATTTTTTGATAAATCTAACACCAATTGTAGTAGTAAATATGATAGTTCTTTTAATTACAGCTAGGCTGCTTTTTGGAAAAAAGTTTACTGTATCTAGAGAATTAAGAGCCAGCATAATGGACTTGGAACCTAACAGAAGCATAAAGAACAAAAAACTTCTAATACAGTCATGTGTTTTGTTTGGAATAATTCTTATAGGATTTTTAACAAACATGGTAACAAATATAGGGCTTGCAGTTATATCTATAACTGGATCAGTTATTTTGCTTACTATAAGCAAAAAAAGTCCAGAAGAGATATACAGAAAAGTGGAATGGGAAACTCTGTTCTTCTTTGGAGGGTTATTTGTTTTAGTTGAAGGAGTAGATAAGCTTGGAGTAGTTGCAAAAATTGGGGAATTGATAATCAGATTTACAGATGGAAATCTGGAAAAAACTGGAACAGTTATAGTATTGATTTCATCATTATTGTCACCAATACTTGGATCAGTACCATATACTCTATCTTTCTCAAAAATTATAGCAAGTATTGTACCTAATTTTACAGGACATACAGATGTCTTGTGGTGGGCATTATCTTTGGGAGCCTGTCTAGGTGGAAACATGACATTGGTAGGAGCACCAGCTAATATAGTTGGGGTATCTATTGCAGGAAAAGCAGGAGTAAAAATAAGTTTTATGGATTTCTTCAAATTGGGGATACTGATTGTTATTGAGTCAGTGATTTTAAGTGTTGTTTATATTAATCTAAGGTATTAAAGTTTTAAAGGAGGAATATATGAAGTTTTCAAGTTATTTAGATCCACAGTTTATTTTTACTGATTTAAAAGGAACAACTCCTGAAGAAATTATCACAGAGATGGTAGAAAGATTATCTCTGAAGGATAAGAAGATAAATGAGTTAAAAGATATGATTGTAAAATCAGTAATTAAAAGAGAAGAGGAAATATCTACTGGAATGGGAAATGGAATAGCAATACCACATGCCAGAATAGAAAATTTCAATGACTTTGTTGTTGCTATTGGTATACTTGAAAAACCTATAGAGGTTGAAATTGCAGCCACACATAGAACGGATAAAGTTAAACTTGTATTTTTGATTATTTCAGATGTATTAAAAAATAAAAATATATTAAAGGTGATGAGTGCCGTTTCTAAAATGGCTCTAAAGAGAAAAAGTCTTTTAGAGCAGATAAAGCAGGAAAAAAATCCAAATAAAATAGTGGAATATATTCAAGAATCTAATATTGAAATAGACCACAGAATAATTGCAGAAGATGTATTGAGTCCAGATATACAGCCAGCTACTCCAGATAATACTTTGGAGGAGATAGCAAAAAGGCTTATACTTGAACAGATAAGCGGACTTCCAGTTGTTGATAAAGATGGTATGTTTCTAGGAGAAATAACTGAAAGAGAACTTATTGATTTTGGTATGCCTGATTATCTTTCTTTGATGGGAGATCTTAATTTCTTAACAGTAGGAGAACCTTTTGAAGAATATCTGGTAAATGAAACAACAACAACTATTGAAAAATTGTACAGAGTAGATGAGAGAGTAAAAATAGATAGAAAAACTCCTATTATGGAGATATGTTTTATTATGGTAAATAAAGGACTTACAAGATTGTATGTACTAGATGAAGGAAAATATTATGGAATGATAAGAAGATCAGATATAATCAAGAAAGTACTTCATATTTAAACTCTTGATCTTTGGGGAAAGAATTAAAATAAGGAGGAAAAATTATGATATATATGCTGATAGGATTAGTTGTATTTTTTACAGTATTCTATTTGATGATAACAGATAAAATCCCTGGACCATGGGCAACAATGATAGGTGGACTTGTAATGGCACTAGTTGGGATAATAAATGAAGAAGATGCTTTGACAGCTATTTCTGAAAGACTGGAGATTTTATTTCTTTTAATAGGTATGATGATAATAGTTTTGCTAGTGTCTGAAACAGGTGTGTTCCAGTGGTTTGCTATTAAAGTAGCTCAGTTGGTAAGAGGAGAACCTTTTAGATTGATAGTTTTACTGGCAATAGTAACTGCTCTTTGTTCTGCATTCTTAGATAATGTTACAACTATCCTTTTGATGGCACCAGTATCTATATTGCTGGCAAAACAATTAAAATTAGATCCTTTCCCATTTATAATAACAGAAGTTATGTCTGCTAATATTGGTGGACTGGCTACATTGATTGGTGACCCTACTCAATTGATTATAGGAGCTGAAGGAAATCTTGGATTCAATGAATTTCTTTTTAATACAGCACCAGTAGCTGTACTTTCAATGGCACTGCTTATAGCAAATGTTTATTTCATCTATGGAAGACATATGGTAGTACCAAATGAGCTAAAAGCAAGAATAATGGAATTGGATTCTTCAAGAAGTTTGAAAGATCCCAAACTATTGAAACAGGCAGCAGTAATATTTACTCTTGTATTGATAGGATTTGTTTTAAATAACTTTATCAATAAAGGTTTGGCAATTATATCTCTTTCTGGAGCAATATTCTTAGTTGTTATAGCAAAAAGAAAACCAAAAGAGATATTTGAGAATGTAGAATGGGAAACTCTGTTTTTCTTTATAGGTTTGTTTATGATGATAAAAGGGATAGAGAATTTGAACATAATAAACATGATTGGAGATAAACTTATAAAAATAACTTCAGGTAAATTTGATCTTGCTGTCATAGCTGTAACTTGGCTTTCTGCTGGATTTACATCTATAATAGGAAATGTTGCTAATGCTGCTACTGTTTCTAAAATACTTGGAGTAATGGTGCCTACATTTGATAAAATAGGAGATCCAAAAGCTTTTTGGTGGGCTCTTTCATTTGGATCGTGTTTAGGTGGAAACATCACTATGCTTGGATCAGCTACAAACGTTGTTGCTGTAGGAGCTGCTGCTAAAGCTGGATGTAAAATAGATTTCTTTAAATTCTTTAAATTTGGAGGACTTATAGCTTTTCAAACATTATTGTTAGCTACTATTTATCTATATGTAAGATATATGTAGAAAGAAAAGGAGGAAATATGCGAATATTCCGATTTAAAAGCATAGATTCTACAAGTGATTATCTCAAAGATAAAGAAGATATTGAAAATTTTGATTTGGCAATAGCTGAAATTCAAACTAAAGGAAGAGGGAGAAGAGGAAATAATTGGTTTTCCAGTAAAGGAATGGCTCTCTTTAGTTTTGCTTTAAAAGCTGAGAAAGATATATCAATAGAGGATTACTCTAAACTTCCTCTTGTTACTGGGATATCTGTGTTGAAAGGAATTAAAAGGATAGAGGAACTGGATTTGAAATTCAAATGGACAAATGATATCTATCTTGATGATAAGAAATTATCAGGAATACTAGTAGAAAAAGTAAATGATTTTTTTATCATAGGAATAGGAATAAATGTAAATAATAAGGAAATGGGAGCAGCAGAAGAAATAGCTGTATCTCTTACAAGTAAGACAAAAAAGAACTATATAATTGAGGATATTATCTTCACTGTAATAGATGAATTTAAAAAATATTACAGAAGATTTTGTGGTGGAGAATGGAAATACATATTAGATGAGATTAACAGCAGAAATTACCTCAAAGGAAAGAAAATAAATATAGTAAGTACAAATGGAACAGTTACTGGGATGGCAGATGAGATAGCACAAGATGGAAGATTGGAAGTAGAAATATCTGGAACAAAAAAACTCTTTGACATAGGAGAAATACATATAAGCAGGATGAAAAATGAAATTGAATAGTATAAAAGATAAGTTATTCAGAATGCTTACTGAAGATTTGGATCTTGGATATGTAGTGGATATAGTAAAGAAAAACCTCGACTTTAAATCTAAGATGAGGATGATAATAGATATAGCTAAAAAAAGTGAAAACTATGATTTTATAATTTTTCTAATAAAAATGACAGCAGCTATATCTGTTTTTCTTCCTATAATATCTCAGTTATGCAGTATGAAGTCTATAAATATATTTAAACTTAACTTTCAAACTTTCAAACAGATTCCAGTACTTTTTGTGAGTATATTTCCAATAATTGTCATAGGAAGAAAAAACCTTATCTTTAAAGATGGGGCATTAAAAGCAATTATATTGATACTTTACTATATTGTATGTATACCAATTACAATAGTTATTTTTGGACTTAATATAGAAAAAATAGGAAATGAGTATGAAGATGTTTATTTCCTAGTTTTTGCTGTAAATATAATGCTTCTTTTTACCAGCCATATTGTACTTATAAAGTACTGTGTAACAGATATAATTCTTAGAAAGAGAAAAGTGAAAAGCAGTGATGTAATAATTACGCTGATGACATATATTACTTTGGGAATAAGTTTTGGTGCACTTTATTCTGTAATAAATATCTATTATGATGGAAAAGCTTTTCATGGAATGGAAGGGGTAAATACTACTCTGTATTTTTATTTTAAACATATATATTTTAGTTTTGTCACATTGACAACTTTGGGATATGGAGATATCTATCCATTGAAATTTTTAGGGCAGTTCTTTGTTATAATAGAAGCATTGACTGGGATATTCCTTTTAAACTTTTCTTTAGGAATAACTTTGAGTTCAGGAATATTGAATTTTCAGATAGGTCAAAAAGATGATGGAGATAAGACAAAAGAAACTGATAAATCAGGAGAAAAGAATAATGAATAGAAAAAGGGCAGTTATAGGAATGAGTGGTGGAGTAGATTCTTCTGTGGGAGCCTATCTTTTGAGAGAACAAGGATATGAAGTCATAGGTGTAACATTGAATCATAAGAAGGAAAAATCTCTCATGGAAGAAATAAAAGCTGCTCAAAGGATATGTGACTTTCTTGGAATAAAACATAGAACAATAGATATAGAAGAATTATTCCAAAAGGAAGTTATAGATGATTTTTTAGAGGGATATTCTCAAGGAATAACTCCTTCTCCCTGTGTTATCTGTGACGAAAGAGTAAAAATGAGAGTTCTTTTTGAAACTGCAGATGAAGAGGGAGCATATTTTGTAGCTACAGGGCATTATTGTTCTGTGGAATATTCAGAAGAGTTTAAAAGAGAGCTACTGAAAGTTTCCTATGACCCCAAAAAAGATCAAAGCTATATGCTTTACAGACTGGATAATGATAAAATATCAAGGCTTATATTCCCTTTGCATTCTTATGAAAAAAAGGAGATAAGATGGATAGCCAAGAATATTGGACTAGAAGTACATGATAAAGGAGATAGTCAGGGAATATGCTTTGCTAAGGAAGGATATATAGAATTTCTTAGAAAAAATTTAGGAGATAAAATAAAAAAGGGAAACTTTATAGATAATAATGGAAATATTATGGGAAAACATGAAGGATATCAGTTATATACAATTGGACAGAGAAGAGGATTAGGACTTAAACTTCCAAGAGCATATTTTATAACAAAAATAAATAAAGAGAAAAATGAAATAACTATTGGAGAATATAAAGAATTGTACCAAAAAAGGGTAGAGCTAAAAAAATATAAGCTTTCTATAAAAATAAATGATATTTTAGATAAAAGTATTATTGGAAGGCCTAGATTTTCCAGCTTTGGTGCAAGTGGAAAAATTTTATTTGAGAATGAAAAACTCTACTTTGAGTTTGATGAAGAAAATCCCCAGACTGCTCCAGGACAGCATTTGGTGTTGTATTATAAAAATTTAGTACTTGGTGGAGGAATAATATCATAACTTGACAACTTTTAGTAAAATCGTTATATTATAGGTGATGATTAATTAATAAGGGAGGGAGTTATGGAGTCGACCAAGTGGTTATATTGGATAATTGGAATAATCATAGTAGTTGTAGCAGCTATAATTATCAGAAAATATAAACTGATCACTAAAATGAAAAGAGTAAATTGTGTTGATTTGGATAAACTTGAAGAAAAGAAATTTTCTGGAATGGGAAAACTATATATCAAAGCTTTAGGTGGAGAAAAAAATATAGTAAGTGTAGACCCTTGCATGACAAGAATAAGAGTAATAATGAAAGATGGTTCTCTGTTGGATGAAAAGAGAATAATTATTTTAGGAGCTCATAAAGTTATAAAATTAACTGATAAAAAAATTCATATCATTATTGGATTAAAAGCTGAAAAGTTAGCTGAAGAGATAAATGATATAAGAGAAAAAAATAAGTAAGGCGGTTGTCCGCCTTTTTTTGTTAGAAAAGTTGTAATGAAGATAGGGCAGAAAAAAAGAAAAGTACCTTTTTGGATGTATAAAAATATAGATAAAATTTTAAAGGAGGGATAATTTGAGTTACTTTGATCATAGAGTTATAAAAACTGCATTTGGAACATTTTTGGCTATATATTTGGCTCAGATCATGGGAATAAGTTATGGAGTAACTGCTGGAATAGTTACAATAATAAGCATACAGACAACGAAAAAAGAATCAGTGAAAATAGCAATAGAAAGATTTATTGCTTCCCTTGTAGGACTTTTTATAGCAGCAATGTTTTTTTATTTTTGGGGATATACACCATTTGTATTTGGACTTTTTATTTTAATATTTATGCCTATATGCCTGAAGTTTAATTTGTTTCAAGGATTTTTGGTAACAGTAGTATTGGCAACACATATTCTGACAGAAAGAAATATATCCTTAAAAATACTTACAAATGAAATATTAATACTTGTGCTTGGAGCATTAATAGCTATAGTTTTAAATCTATATATGCCTGATGTAACTAAAAAAATAAAGCACACTCAGGAAAATGTAGATGATTGTATGAAAAAAATTCTCAGCTATATGAGTGATGAATTAATAACAGGAGCAATATTTGTTGATGAAGATAAAATATTTAAAGATTTAAGAAAAGAACTGGATATAGGAAGAGATTTAGCATATAAAGATTACAATAATGCTTTATTCTATGGTTCAAGATATGAGATAGAAGTTTTTAATATGAAAAGAGCTCAGTATAAAATTTTGGTAAGAATGAGAAAGCATTTTTATAACTTTTTTATAAGCAGCGAGCATACATTCATTGTTTCAGAATTTACAAGAAAAGTAGGAAGTTCAATAGGAGTAGATAGATTGTACCTTGAAGCTTTAGATGAACTAGAAATATTGAGAGAGAAATTTAAAAATATGCCTCTTCCAAAAAGCAGAGTTGAATTTGAGAGCAGAGCTATGCTGCTGCAGTTCTTTAATGATATAGAGGAATTTCTTGAAATTAAGAAGGATTTTATGAAAAAATATACATTAGATGGGAAGAAAAAAATATAGAGGCTGGTTTTTAATCAGCCTCTATTTTAATATATTAATCTAAACTCTGACTTGCAGCCATAAGGAAAGGAACTATCTGTTTCTTTCTTGAAACTACCCCTTCCAGCCATGCAAGATTATTTTCCAGATGAACATTGAAAGCTCTCTCTATAAGTTGAGGGAAATCCCCTGCTATCATAGCATAAGAACCAGATTTTATTATATCTGTAATAATAAGCACAAACATTGAGAATCCAGAGTTTTTATTTATCTCTTTCATAACTCTTTCCAAATCAGCCTGTTTATTTAAAAGTCCAGCTACATCTACAGTATTTACCTGAGCTATTCCCATATTGATTCCATTCATAGAGAATTCTTTCATATCTGTAGTAAGTATTTCATAGGAAGATCTATTAGCAAGAGAAGTTCCTGCTATAAGCATGTTCATTCCATATTCTTCATAATCAAGCTCTTCACAAATAAGAGCAAGCTCTTTAACTGTATCTATATCTTTCTGAGTACAAGTAGGTGATTTAAACATAAGTGTATCTGAAAGAATAGCACTCATCATAAGTCCAGCAGCTTTTTTAGATGGAGTGATTCTTGCATCTCTGAATAATTCATAAATGATGGTACAAGTACATCCAACTATTTCAGCATTTATTTTTACAGGTTCATCAGTAATAAAATTTCCAAACTTATGATGGTCAATAACCTGTAGTATTTTTGCATCTTGTAATCCCTCTACTGAATGGGCAAACTCATTGTGGTCAACTAGAATAACTTGTTTTCTTGTGAAGTTAATCAAGTTTTTAGTCCTGATTGTTCCATATACAGTTCCATCTTTTTCAGTAACTGGGAAGTTTGTCTGTGTTGCCTCTTTCATTATATCTTTTATATCATGTAAGAAATCATCTTTTTTAAATGAATAGAATTTTGTATTATTCATTATAGAAGATAATGAAAGTGACTGACTTACAAGACTTATTGTCTTGAAAAGATTAGCATGAACCCTCATAATAGCACAGTCGGAAGTCACTCTTGGACTGATAAAATCATCTTTATCACAAGCAACGATTATAACTTTTGCTCCTGCTTTGATTGATCTGTCAATACCATCTACCATAGATGTAGTTACAACTATATCTCCCTGAGTAACATTTTCCAGTTCAGATACAGCCTTCAGATTTCCAGTAATAATACCGCTTGGATAAGTACCACTTACAATTATTCCATCCAGAACATCTTTCAGATTTTCGTATGTTGTCTTATATTTTCCAAAAAGATCTGAATGTTCAAGATTAAGGTAAGTCATAGCTATATCAGAGATATGTATCATACCTTTAAGCTGTTTTTTATCATCTACAACAGGAAGGCTGGAAAAGTTTTCTACAGTCATTATATCTAAAGCTGATCTTAAAGAATCATCTATAGATAAAGTCTTTTTTTCCACTCTAGTCAGGTCAGATATCTGAGCACTAACTGTTTTTAAAAGTTTAGGAATTTTTACACCAAAATATTTTAAGACATATTCTGTTTCTTTATTTATATCACCAAGTCTGTAAGGAATAGCATTTATTCCCATCTCTTTTTTTAGTTCAGCTAAGGCAATTGAAGAGCAGATAGAATCTGTATCTGGATGTCTATGTCCAAAAATCAAAATAGGCTCCATTTGAAAAAACCTCCTTATTTTTCTTGAATTGCTGTTTCAAATATATTAACATTTTTTTACAATATGAACAAATAATATTTTTGAAAAAAATCTTAAAAAAAAATGATATAATATCATTATGAAAACCTAGATGATTAAATTAGAAATTGGAGCAGAAATAATGAAAGAGATGAAATTAAATTTTTTTGAGGAGAATGACATGAAAAAGGATAAGGAAAAAATAGAGAAGCTGAGAGCAGATCTCTTAAAGTACAACCAGTATTACTATACAAATAATGAAAGCCTTATTTCTGATGTGGAATATGATATGCTGATGAATGAACTTAAAGAATTGGAAGAAAAATATCCAGAGTATAAAAGCGAAGCTTCACCAACAGTTATAGTAGGAGCTTCAAATCTTAGAGAGAATAAGTTTCAGAAAGTAACACATAAAAAACCTATGCTGAGTCTTTCTAATACTTATAATGAAGAGGAGATAGGAGATTTTATAGAGAGGATTAAAAAACTTCTTCCTGAAAGAGATGATGTAAAATATGCTCTTGAACTAAAATTAGATGGACTTTCTATAAGCATTCAATATGAAAAAGGAAAACTTGTAAGAGGTGTGACTAGAGGAGATGGGGCTATTGGGGAGGATGTTACAGAAAATATCATGGAAATCGAAACTATTCCTCATACTTTAAAAGAACCTTTAGATATGGAGATAAGAGGAGAGATAGTTCTTCCTATAAGCAAGTTTGAAAGTCTGAATGAGAGAAGGATGGAAGCTGGAGAAGAGGTATTTGCCAATCCAAGAAATGCAGCAAGCGGAACACTTAGACAGATAGATGCAAGCATAATAAAAGAAAGAGGTTTAGACTGTTATTTTTATTTTATAGTAGATGCTAAGAATTATGGAATACAGACTCATAGTGAGAGTATAAAATATCTGGAGTCTTTAGGAATAAAGACTACAGGAGTATGCGAGGTGCTGGACACAGCTTCTGCTCTGAAAAAAAGAATAGATTACTGGGAGCAGGAAAAAGAGAAGCTGGACTATGAAACAGATGGAATGGTAATAAAAGTGGATAATCTTGATCTTTGGGATGAACTTGGAAATACTACTAAAAGTCCTAGATGGGCTATAGCATATAAGTTTCCTGCTAAACAGGTAACAACTACTCTGTTAGGAATTACATGGCAGGTAGGAAGAACAGGAAAAGTGACTCCAGTTGCTGAACTTGAAGAAGTAGCTTTATCAGGAAGCAAGGTAAAAAGAGCCAGTCTTCATAATTTCCATGAAATAGAAAGAAAAGATATAAGAATAGGAGATAAGGTATTTATAGAAAAAGCTGCTGAAATAATACCGCAAGTAGTAAAATCTATAAAAGAATTCAGAGATGGCAGTGAAAAAATGATAACTGAACCAGATAAATGTCCTGTATGTGGAAGTCCAGTTGCCAGAGAAGAGGGACAGGTAGATATAAAATGTACCAACCCAGTGTGCCCCGGAAAAGTAAAGGGAAGAATTGAATATTTTGTATCAAGAGATGCCATGAATATAGGTGGCTTTGGAAGCAAAATGGTAGAAAAAATGCTGGAACTTGGCTTTATAAAAAATGTTGGAGATATATATGATTTGAAAGATCATAAAGAGGATCTTGAAAATATAGAAAAAATGGGAAAGAGAAGTGTAGAAAATCTTTTAGATTCCATAGAGGCAAGTAAAAAGAGAGATTATTCAAAAGTTATTTATGCACTTGGAATACCTTTTATTGGGAAATATTCTGGAAAACTTTTAGCAGAAGCAAGCAGGAACATAGACAATCTTATGAAAATGGAAATAGAAGAATTGATAGAGATAGATGGAATTGGTGATAAGGGAGCAAAGGCTGTGTATGATTTTCTTAGAGATGAGGAAAATATTGAACTTATAAATATTTTAAAAGGTCATGGACTACAGTTTGCTATGGAGGAAAAAGAAGAGGAAGATCAATCAGAAAAGATTTTCTCTGGAAAAACTTTCCTTTTCACAGGAACTCTTAAAAGTTTTAAAAGAGAAGAAATAAAAGAAGAAATTGAAAAACTTGGTGGAAAGAATTTGTCAGCAGTAAGTAAAAACCTTGATTATCTTATCATTGGGGAGAAAGCTGGAAGTAAATTAAAGAAAGCTCAGGAGTTAGGAACTGTAAAGATTCTTACAGAGGACGAATTTGTAGAGATATGTAAGAATAACAATAAAAATTAATATAAAAACAAGCACCTTTAATTGACTATCGAGAAGATTTATGGTAGCATATATCTTGATAAAGTGTCAGAATAATAATTTAAAGAGAGGAAAATTGTAGATGATAGGAGATTTGTTAAAAAAGATATTTGGTACAAAAAACGATAGAGAAGTAAAGAGGATAAGAAAAATAGTAGATGTTATTAATCAGCTTGAACCTGATTTTGAAAAGCTTACTGATGAGCAGTTAAGAGCAAAAACTGCATATTTTAAAGAAAGATTAGCAAAAGGTGAAACTTTAGATGATATTCTGCCAGAAGCATTTGCAACTGTAAGAGAAACATCTAAGAGAGTTTTAGGACTAAGACATTATGATGTTCAGCTTATTGGAGGAATAGTTCTTCATGAAGGAAAAATAACTGAAATGAAAACTGGGGAAGGAAAAACTCTTGTGGCTACTTGTCCTGTATATTTAAATGCTCTTACTGGAAAAGGTGTACATATCATAACAGTAAATGATTACCTTGCTGCCAGAGATAGAGATATGATGGGAAGAGTTTATGACTTTCTTGGATTAAATTCTGGAGTGATACTAAATGGTATATCAACAGAACAGAGAAAGCAAGCTTACAACAGTGATATTACATATGGTACAAACTCAGAATTTGGATTTGACTACTTGAGAGATAACATGGTAGGAAGTATAGAAGAGAGAGTACAAAGAGAACTTAACTACTGTATAGTGGATGAGGTTGACTCTATCCTTATAGATGAGGCAAGAACACCACTTATTATATCTGGTGCTGCTACTGAATCTATCAAATGGTATAAAGTGTTCTATCAAATAGTTTCAATGTTAAGCAGAAGTTATGAAACAGAAGGAATCAAAGATGTAAAAGCTAAAAAGGAAATGGATATTCCACCTGAAAAATGGGGAGATTATGAAGTTGATGAAAAAGCTAAAAACATTGTTCTTACTGAAAAAGGTGTAACAAAAGTTGAAAAGCTATTGAAAATAGATAACCTTTATTCTCCTGAAAATGTAGAACTTACTCATTACTTAAATCAGGCTTTGAAAGCTAAAGAACTTTTCAAAAGAGACAGAGATTATCTGGTAAATAGAGAAGGACAAGTAATAATAATAGATGAGTTTACTGGAAGAGCTATGGAAGGAAGAAGATATTCAGATGGTCTTCACCAAGCTATTGAAGCAAAAGAAGGAGTGAATATAGCTGGAGAAAACCAAACTCTTGCATCAATCACACTTCAAAACTATTTCAGAATGTATGAAAAATTATCAGGAATGACTGGTACTGCTGAAACAGAGGCAGCAGAGTTTGTTCATACATATGGTTTGGAAGTAGTAGTTATCCCTACAAATAAACCAGTAATGAGAAAAGATCATCCAGACTTGGTTTTCAAGACGCATAAAGAGAAAATAGATGCAATAATAAATAGAATAGAAGAATTACATAAAAAAGGACAGCCAGTACTTGTGGGAACTATTTCAATAAAAAGTTCTGAAGACCTTTCTGAACTTCTTAAAGCAAGAAAGATACCTCATAATGTATTAAATGCTAAATTCCATGCTCAAGAAGCAGAAATAGTAGCACAGGCTGGAAGATTCGGAACTGTAACAATAGCTACTAACATGGCAGGTAGAGGTACTGACATTATGCTTGGAGGAAATCCTGAATTCCTTGCTGTAGAAGAAGTAGGAAGCAGAGATGCTGAAAACTATGCTGAAATATTGGAAAAATACAGAGTGCAATGTGAAGAAGAAAGAGAAAAAGTTATGGAACAAGGAGGATTATTCATCCTTGGAACTGAAAGACATGAGTCTAGAAGAATAGATAACCAGTTAAGAGGGAGATCTGGTAGACAGGGAGACCCTGGAGAATCAGAATTCTATTTATCTCTCGAAGATGACTTGATGAGATTATTTGGTTCAGACAGAGTTAAAACTGTAATGGAAAAATTAGGACTTCCTGAAGGAGAGCCTATAACTCACTCAATGATTAATAAAGCAATAGCTAATGCACAAAATAAAATTGAATCAAGAAACTTTGGAATCAGAAAAAATCTTCTTGAGTTTGATGATGTTATGAATAAACAAAGAACTGCTATTTATGCAAGCAGAAATGAAGCTATGGTAAAAGATGATCTTAAAGACACAGTTTTACATATGCTTAAAGATACTATCCGTTTACAAGTAACAACAAGATTTGTTGGAGAGTTTAAAGATGACTGGGATATTACAGGACTTGCAGAATTCTTAAATGAAAAATATGGATATGAAATAGCAGATTTAGCTGAATATAAATCAACAAGTATAGAAAATTATATAGAAAAATTGTATAATGATATTGTAAATGAATATGAAGCAAAAGAAAAGAGAATAGGTTCTGATCTAATGAGAAGACTTGAGAAATATATACTGTTTGAAGTAGTTGATTCAAGATGGAGAGAACATTTAAAATCATTAGATGGACTGAGAGAAGGAATCTATCTGAGAGCATACGGTCAAAGAGATCCAGTAGTAGAATACAAACTTCTTTCAGGAGAACTTTATGAAAAAATGTTGGAAACAATAAAGGAACAAACAACTTCATTCCTATTTAAAGTTATAATTAAAAGTCCAGAAGAGGAAGAATTAAAAGTAAAAGAAGAACCACTGGATAAAGTAAATTATAATACAGAGGATGAAGAAGAGGATAATAATCAGCCAAGAACTTCTGAAAAAGTAGGAAGAAATGATCCTTGTCCTTGTGGAAGCGGAAAAAAACATAAAAACTGCTGTGGAAGAGTGTAATCAAAAATTAGGAGGAACTAAATGAAAAAGTTATTTTTAGGTTTATTGATTTCAATGCTTTTTATTTCTTGTAGCTCTATGGAAAAAGGAAGCTCTTTAGAACAAAAGTATAATATAACAAAAGCTTCAGCTAAAGAATGGGATAAAACTATAATCAATGTTATTGAGGGAGAAGCACTTATTGAAGATTGGTATGGAGATGAAAATCCTATCATGTATTTGAGAAAAACTGGAAAAATGAGTGAAAAAGATTTCCAATTTTTACTATCTTTAGAGAAAAAAGATGCAACTGAAATAACTGATGATGAATATGATCAATTTTTAGGTTTAGTAACAAAATATAATAAAAAAATAACTAGAAAATTCTTCTTAGACAATGAAAATATTAAAGACCCTAAGGGATTAGTTGATAAAATGGTAAGAGAATCATTTGTTAGAATGGAAAATCCATCTAATCACATTAAAGATGTAGTTGCTACTGAAGATGAATGGAATAAAATAGTTGAATATTCAAAACAAACAGATCTCAGTGAAAAAGATACTAAGCAGTTAAGAAAACTTCTTAATAAATTTCTAAAAAGAGATGAGTTTTTCTCTACAGAAGTATGGTATAATAGAGAAGTTTCTGCAAGAATGATAAAGATAGCTAACATCAATGCAAAAGATAATAAAACAGCTATAGAAAAAAATAATATAAATGCAAAAGCATTGTATATTGCTTATCCTGAATATTTTTCAAAACTAGAGAAATGGGATAACTAATAAATAAAAGAATAGTATAACAAAAAGGTGGGGCGTCTGTGGGAAATAGACGCCTTTCTTTGCTGAAAGATATAGAGGGAGAGTTATGGAAGTGGATATGCACATACATACTATAGCTTCAGATGGAACTTTCACACCAGAAGAAGTAGTAAAAAGAGCAAAATCATTTGGTATGAAAACAATAGCTATAACAGATCATGATACAGTGGATGGATTGGCAGAGGGTAAAAAAATTGCTGATGAAGTAGGGATAGAATTTATTCAGGGAATAGAGATATCATGTAACATTGATAATTTAGAAGTACATATATTAGGATATTTTCTTAATCTTGAAGATGAAGAATTTCTTACTGAACTAGAAGAATTAAAAAAAGCAAGAGAAAATAGAAATAAAAAAGTAGTGGAAAAATTAGAAAAATGTGGTATAGTGGTTGATATGGAAAAAGTTAAAAATATGGCACCTGGAAATATTATCAGCAGGGTTCATATAGCAAATTATCTTGTGGAGATAGGAGCTGCTTTTTCTAAAAATGATGCTTTTGAGAAATATCTTGGAAAAACAGGTGCTGCATATGTACCAAAAGAAAATTTTCCACCAGAAAGAGCAGTAAAAATGCTTCATGCAAATGGAGCTTTTGTATCTATGGCTCATCCTAAATTAATTACACAAAATGATGGGATTTTGGAAAATATGATATCAGAACTTAAAAAACTGGGACTTGGAGGATTAGAAGCAGTTTATGGTACTTTCACTCCAGCAGAAAAAAGAAAATATAAAAAAATGGCAAAAAGACATTCTCTTTTAGTAACTGGAGGTTCAGATTTTCACGGAGCTAATAGAGAAGGAATAGATATAGGTGATACAGGTTTGGAATACTCGCAATTCAGATTAATAAAAGAGAGAAGCAGCAGATAATTATTATTTGAATATACAGGAGGAAATTATGATTATAGTAACTGGAGCAGCTGGAATGATTGGTAGTGCATTCGTTTGGAAGTTAAATGAAATGGGAATCAACGATATTATAGTAGTTGATAAATTCAGAACAGAGGAGAAATGGCTTAATTTAAGAAAAAGAGATTATGCTGACTGGGTAGATAGAGATGATCTTTTTGAATGGCTTTCAAATCCAGCAAATGCTGAAAAGATAACAGGAGTACTGCATATGGGAGCTTGTTCTGCAACTACAGAAAAAGATGCAGACTATCTTATGTCAAATAATTATGGATACAGTAAAAAATTATGGGAGTTTTGTGCAGCAAGGCAGATAAATTATGTATATGCTTCATCAGCAGCAACATATGGAGCTGGAGAGCTTGGATATAATGATGATGTAACACCTGAAGAATTAAAAAAACTTATGCCTTTAAATAAATATGGATATTCTAAAAAAATATTTGATGACTGGGCATTTAAGCAGAAAATAGCCCCAAAACAATGGGCAGGAACTAAGTTTTTTAATGTGTATGGACCACAAGAATATCACAAAGGAAGAATGGCTTCAATGGTATTTCATACATTTAACCAATACAAAGAAAATGGAGGAGTGAAACTTTTTAAATCACATAAAGAGGGATATAAAGATGGTGAACAGCTGAGAGATTTCGTTTATCTGAAAGATGTGGTTGATGTTTTATATTTTCTACTAACAGAAAAAGTAGAATCTGGAATATATAACATAGGAACAGGAGAAGCTAGAAGTTTCTTAGATTTATCTATGGCTACAATGAGAGCAGCATCTAATAATCCTGAGCTGGCTCAAGAAAAAGTAATTGAATTTGTTCCTATGCCAGAAGATCTTAGAGGAAGATATCAATATTTTACACAAGCAACTATGGAAAAATTAAAAAGAGCAGGATATACAAAAAAATTCCATTCATTAGAAGATGGAGTAAAAGACTATGTACAGAATTATATGGCTAAAGAAGATCCATACTTATAGGAGGAAAAAATTAGATGAACCCATTTTTAATTGTCATAATTCTAGGAATAGTAGAAGGGATGACAGAGTTTCTTCCTGTAAGCAGTACAGGGCATATGATTTTAGTGGAAAAATTTATCAATAGCAGTTTTTTCTCTAAAAGTTTTATGGATAGTTTTTTAATAATAGTTCAGCTTGGGGCAATACTTGCAGTAGTAATATATTTCTGGAAGGACATAAATCCTTTTGTAAGAGAGAAAGAAGTATTTGTGCAAAGATTCAGACTTTGGGCAAAGGTAGTGGTTGGAGTATTTCCAGCTGCTGTAATTGGACTTCTTTTAGATGACTATATTTCTGAATATTTTATGGGAAATGTAGTGGTAGTAGCTATGACACTAATATTCTATGGAATTATCCTTATCGTTGTAGAAAAATGTTATACAGGAACAGCTCATATAGATTCATTTCAAAAATTAGGTTATAAAACAGCTTTTACTGTTGGATTATTCCAATGTCTTGCTATGATTCCAGGAACTTCAAGATCAGGAGCAACTATTATAGGAAGTTTGCTTTTGGGACTTTCAAGAGGGGTAGCAACAGAGTTTTCTTTCTTTTTAGCAATACCAACTATGTTTGGAGCTACATTGTTAAAGCTTATGAAGAATGGACTTAAATTTTCTCCTATTGAATGGCAGCTGTTAGGAGTAGGTTCTGTAGTTTCTTTTGTTGTGGCATACCTTGTTATCAGATGGTTTATGCAGTACATAAAAAAGAGAGATTTTGTTTCTTTTGGAATATACAGAATAGTATTAGGAATATTAGTATTATTCTTTGTTCTTATGTGAGAGTGATTTAATGAAAAAAATGATTTCTGTACTGTCTGTTGTTTTTATAACTGCAGCTTTAATTAACTTTATAGGAGTGTCATATTTTAAGCAGGCAAATATCTCTTCATTTAAAAATTATTTAACATTCTATGGGAAGAATATGGAAAAGTTTGATGTTCTTTTAAATGATGATAGAACAGCAGAAGAAACAAAGGATCAAATAAAAGAACTAACAGAAATGTATAGAGCTTTTGAGTCTAATGGAATGAAAAATTCCAAAGAGATGCTAGAATTTCATATAGGGAGTATAAGAAAAGGAACTCCTACTATTGGAACATTTTACCAGCTTTATAAATTTGGAAAACATCTTGATGAACAGGTAAAAGATGGAGAAAATATACTTAAAAATATAAAATAATAAATATTGGGGAAGCTGGAAACATTTTGTTTGTTTTGTAGTTTCCCTTTTTATTTACATATAATATTATTGTATTTGTAATATGTATATAAAGATGATAAAATTTAGATATAACCTAAAAAAATTGGAAGTAATTTTATTGTATTTTGAATTGAAACAGGAGGGAGTTATGTATAAAAAAACTTTGCTGATACTATTTGCTCTTCTTTTAACTAGTGTTGTTTATTCAGCTCCAGAGGAAGATAATAAATTAGCAAGAGAAAGATTACAGTATGGGAAGGAATATATTGTAACAGGGAAGATAAATGATGTATCTGGAATGGGTGAAATAACAGTGAAGCCAGATATAATAATTACAAATTTTGAACTTACGACAGAAGCTGATACTTTGGAAAAAGCTTCAGAAGAAAATGCAAAATCTATGAATGAGCTTAAAAATTATCTACTTTCAATAGGAGTAAAAGAAAGTGATATTGAAACTGCAAGATATACTAAAGGAGAAAAGGTAGAAGAAAAATTAAAAGATGAAAAATCAAATATATATAAAACAACATTTCAAGTAATTATTACTATGGAAAATAATAAATTTTATCCTGTAACAGATATCTTGAGCCAAGAAAATATTATAGAACTAAAAAATATAAACAGTGATTACAGAAATAATTTTTATTTTGTGATAGACACATTTGATAAAAATAGAGAAACATCTAGAAAACTTGCAAAAGAAAAATATGACAGGATAGAATCATCATTAAAAAAATTAGGAGTTCAAGATGTATCTATATTCAATTACAATGTAGAAGAAACAAAGGAAACGGAGAAGAAAAAAATTTATACAATAACTCATGCTTTTAAAGTAAAAATGAAATCATCAATAGATATGGGAAAATTATTAAAAAAATGTGAAGCTCTTAGAATAAAGAATCCAGGAAGAATGACTTATGATATTTCAGAAGAGTTAAGAGATAAAGCTACATTAGAGGCTTATGAAAAGGCTATGAATAATTTATATGAGAAGGCAAAAATTATAATAAAGAATAGAGGATATGAACTTGGAAATGTAACTATTTGGGATAGAACTCAAAGTGGAAGAGATTATCTCCCTATTCCAGCACCAGCTGTTATGATGAATCAAAGCAGAGTTAATGCTAAATATTTTGTAAGTCAAGCAGATTCAGACTCTACAGATATACCATTTTCAACAGCTCAGGAAATGAAGATAACAGCAAGAGTAACTGCTAGTTTTGATATAATAAATAAAGTTAAATAAAATAAGATTTGAGATTGACTAAAAAGCTAAAATTATATTTCAGTAGCTATAAGTCAATCTCTTTCTTTTTTTAGAGCTTGCTAAGTTTCTAAAAATGCTTTAATATATAGATATAAATTATATAATGGAGGGAAAAATATGAGTTTAAATAGAAAAGATATAAAACTTTTAGAAAAAATAAATAATAATATTTTTCCTATAAGTTCTCTGGCAGAAAAATATAATGTCAGTGAACGAAATATAAGATACAGTGTAGAAAATATAAATTTTTATCTTAAAAAAATGAAACTTCCAGAAATAATGATAAAAAAGGGAAATCTTGAATTTTCTATAGCTGATATTGAACTTGAAAAATTTGTAGAGGCTTTAGATATGAGTATGTATGTTTTTTCTCAGGAAGAGAGAGAAGAATATATCCTTATAAATTATCTGTTTAGAGATAATGTGAAAATATCAGAGATGGAAGCAGACCTAAAAGTAAGCAGAACTACTATAAAAAAAGATATCAAAGATTTAGAAAATTATCTTGCTGAATTTGAACTTTATTTCTATAGAGATGAAAATAAAATGGATATAGCAGGAAAAGAAAAGAAGTTAAGGCATTTAAAATTATTAAAAATGTTGAATCATATTGAGATAAAAAATAGAGAGATAGTTTTTATAAGAAAAAAATATATCAGTGAAAAAGAGGAGCAGAAAATAATAGCTGAGTATGTAAAAGGATATGATATTAGAAAAATAGCTGATGTAATAGATGAAATAGAAGATAAATTAGAGGCTCATTTTACTGATGAATTTAAAAATGTGATTGGAATATACTTGATAGCTACATTTGAAAGGATAAAAAATGGACATATAATAACTCAGAAGAATAATAGTGATTTTTTAAGAAAGCTTGAAGAATATAAAAAAATAAAGGAGGTTCTTGAAAAAGTTATAGATAAAAATCATGAATATGAAATGCTCCATCTTACAGAATATTTTTTAAGTGGATATTATAATGATACTTTTTCTGAAAATATTCTTATATTAGAGAGGTTTATTTCTAGAGTATTAGAGAATATGGATATAGAAATAGGAACACATCTCCTTAAAGAGAGAGAACTTATAGATAAACTTATGAAATATCTTCTTCCAGCTATTTACAGAATAAAGAATAATTTCTATTTAAATAAAACCCTTGATTTCACTGAAATAAATATAGAAATTTTCACTAAGGTGAAAGAAATAATCAAGAAAAATGATCATTATCTTAAAGAACCCTTGAGAGATGAAGAGATATTTTATGTTTCGAAATATATAGAGGAATATTTAGAGGAAAAGAAAAATAAAAAAATATCTTTAAAAGAGCTTTTAAAACTGATTCAGCAAAATGCAAGAGATATAGATAATGATCTCCTGGCTGAGAGTATAAAAGAAAAATTTGGAATGTTTATAGATGATGACAGAGAAGAAAGCACAGATTATGGACTTATTAGACTTTTAGGAAGAAATCGTATATATATTTCTGATGAAAGAATAACTTTTGGAGAAGCTCTGGAAATTGGATTAAATATTTTATTGAAAGAAAGATGTATAAAAGAGAAAAGTATATATAATCTTAAAGATATGGTAGAAAAATTTGGAAGATATCTCTTTATTGATAAAAGAATATTGTTCTGTTATGATAAAGAGAAAGAAAATTGTTTAAAACCTGGAATAACACTTATAATTTCAAAACATGGAATAAAAGTAGATGATGAAGAAGATGCAGATGTTTTGTTTCTGCTGGCTGCAAGAAATAAAATTGAACATTTAAAAGTCATATCTGAATTGATAAAATTGATAGAAAAGAAGAAATTTTTTAATGAAATAATAGAGTTGGATAAACCAGAAGATATAAAAAATAAAATAAAAATTCTTTTAAAAGAATGAAAAATAGAAAGTATTAGTATTTAATATTTTGATTTCGTTTTCCCTCTTTAAAACAAAATTATTTAATGGACTTTTGATGAATTGTTTGTTATAATTATAGAATCTATAAGAGTAAATAATTTTAGAATGATATTAAAGGGGGAGCAAATATCTTGAAAGGCAATAAGCTTTTAAGAACTAATATATTGATTAGTGTTATTTTGATAGTAGGATTTTCACTTACAGCAGTATTTAGCTACCAAGCAAATTATAGGGCATCTTTAGATAATGTAGAGCAGGTATCTTCTCTTACTACAGAAGGAATCTATTATCAATTAACATCTATGTTCACAAAATCAGTAAATGCTTCTTTAACAATGGCGCATGACAGTTTATTGGTAGAACATTTATTGGAAGAAGAAAAATATTTTAGGGATGAAGACTATATTCAAACTACAAGAAATTATTTAGAAACATATCAAGAAAAATATGGTTTTGATTCAGTATTTTTAGCTTCTACTGCTACAAAAAATTATTATACTTTTACTGGGTTAGACCGTATTTTAATTGAAAATGATCCTGAAAATACATGGTTTTTTAATCTTTTAAAAAATGATCAGGAGTATTCTTTAAACATAGACAATGATCAAGTGAAGGGTGCTGATAATGCCATTACAGTTTTTGTAAATTGCAAAGTAAAAGATTCTAAGGGAAATGTTTTGGGTATTATAGGTGTTGGGGTACAGATAGAACATTTGAAAGAATTATTATTAAGCTATGAAAAGAAATTTAAACTAGAAACTTATTTAATCAATAAAAAAGGAACTATAGAGGTATCAACTACTTATACAGGATATGAAGAGAAAAACTGGTTTGAGATTTATGGACAAACTAATATCAAGAAAGAGATGCTAGCTTGGAAAGAGGATTCTGTAAATTTGGAAATGTGGATAAATTCTAGTGAAAATACTATTGATAAAGATTATATAGTAACTCGTTATATTCCAGAACTATCTTGGCATCTCATTGTCAGGCAGAATACAGGTAAATTGATTTCTGAAATAAGAAATAGCATTTTTCAGACATGTCTTATAATTACATTTATTATTTTGATTATACTTGTTATAATTACTTCTATAATCAGAAATTTTAATAAACAAATTATAAAATTAGTAGAAGAAAGAGAAACTATTTTTAGAAGATCAACAGAGCAATTATATGATAAGATAAATGAATTGAACATTACTAAAAATACATATGTAGGGAAACATACAGTGCATTATTTTGAAACTATAGGAGCTAAAGGACTCCCATTTGATCAAGGGTTACGTGTGATTGCAGATAAACAGATAAAAGAGGAATATAGAGAAGGATATATAAATATTTTTTCTCCAGAAAATGTAATTAAAGAATATAAAAAAGGGAATAAATCCTTACGATATGAATTTATGATAACAGAAGATGGAGTGAATTACCATCAGATGAGAGTTGATGCCTATATCTTCTATTCTCCAGAAGATGACTCAATTCATATGTTTGCATATAGAAAAAATATTGATGAAGAAAAGAAAAAGGAACAAAAAGCAGAATTAGATGAGATGACAGGATTTTATAATAAAAAAGTTACAGAAAGAATTATTGATAGGATGCTTTTAGAATCACCAGAACAAAAATATGCTTTTTTTATTTTTGATATTGATAATTTTAAACAGGCAAATGATAATTTTGGACATTTGTTTGGAGATTTATGCATCAAAGAATTTACTAGAGTTATTAAAGAGAGTTTTGGTGAAGAAAATACTATAATGGGACGTGTTGGAGGAGATGAATTTGTAGTATTTACTCCAATTATAAATACAGAGTGGGTTGATAGAAAGGCTAAAGAGGTATCTAAAGCATTAAATATTAAATGTGAAAATAATTCCTCTTATTGGGATATGTCCGCAAGTATTGGGATTGCTATTACGCCAGAAGATGGAAAAGAATTTAAAGATATTTATAAAAATGCTGATATAGCTTTATATCAGACAAAAGAAAAGGGAAAAAATGGATATACTCTTCATAAAGGGAAGAAATGCTGATTAAAAAATATCTATAAGAAGGATAGCTGGATTAAGTTGAAAAATTTAAGACAGCTGTTTTTTTATTTTTATATATTTATGGTAAAACTTTTTTTCAAAAAAATATGAAAGATTATGTATATTAACTTTGAGGATTCTTTACTATATAATACTTTTAAAATAAAATAAAAATATTTGGAGGAAAAGATGAAGAAAAAAGTTAGTTTTTGGGAATTTTTTCAAGGATTAGGAAAAACATTCATGCTGCCAGTATCACTATTAGCAGCCTGTGGTATTATGCTTGGGATAGGAAGTTCATTTGCAAGTTCAGTAACTGCTGAAATACTTCCATTCTTAAATAATCCTATTTTAAAAGTGTTCTTTGAATTTATGGCAACAATAGGTTCATTTGCATTTTCGAACCTTCCAGTTATGTTTGCAATGGCTATACCTTTAGGACTTGCAAGACAGGATAAAGGGGTAGCAGCATTTTCTGGATATGTTGGATTTGCTATGTCAAGTCTATCAGTTAATTTCTTCTTAAAAGCAACTGGAACTTTAGCTACACCTGAAAATATGAAAGCAGCAGGACAGTCTATGGTTCTTGGTATTCAAAGTATTGATATAGGGGTTCTTGGTGGAGTTTTAATTGGTATAATCGTTTACAAAGTTCATGACAGATATTGTGAAATCAAACTTCCAGATGCACTTGCATTCTTTGGTGGAGCAAGATTTGTACCTATTGCTACAGCAGTAATAGTTGGAGTTGTAAGTTTATTAATTCCATTCATCTGGCCTTTCTTTAATAATGTGATTATGGGAATAGGAAAAATGATAGGAAAAGCTGGAGCCTTTGGACCATTCCTTTTTGGAGCTGGAGAAGGACTGTTAAGACCATTTGGACTACATCATATATTAGTTGCTATGATAAGATTTACACCAGCTGGTGGAGAGGCAATTGTAAATGGAGAAACAGTTTCAGGAGCTCTTACAATATTCTATAAACAGTTTGCTGATGGAATACTTGATCCTAATGTAACAAAGTTCCTTTCACAAGGAAAAATGCCATCATATATGTTTGGACTTCCAGCAATAGCTTTGGCAATATATAATACTGCAAGACCTGAAAATAGAAAAAAAATAAAAGGACTTCTTGCTTCTGGACTTGTAGCTTGTGTAATTGGTGGAATAACAGAACCACTAGAATTTATATTCCTTTTCTTATCACCAGTTTTATACATTTTCCATTGTATCATGGTTGGACTTGGATTTATGATGATGGGAATTTTAAAAGTAGCAATTGGAAATACTGATGGAAACCTTATAGACTTTATAGTATTTGGTGTATTACAAGGAACAAGAACAAAATGGTATTTAGTTCTTCTAGTAGGAGCAGTATGGTTTGCAGTTTATTATACAGTATTTAAATATGCAATATTGAAATTTAATTTAAAAACTCCTGGAAGAGAAGCTATAACTGAAGGAGATAATGTAAAATTAGGTGGATATGATGAAGAGAGAATGCTGAAAGCTTTAGGTGGAAAAGATAACATTGTTTCTCTTGATAACTGTATCACAAGACTTAGAATGGTTGTAAAAGATATGTCTGTTGTAGATTCAGATGAAATAAAAGCAACTGGAGCAATAGCAGTAGTAAAATTAGATGATACAAATCTTCAGGTGGTAATAGGACCACAAGTACATGTTGTAAAAAATAAATTAGAAAAATTAATGAAAAAATAATTAGAATGGTGAGATAATGAAATTTGATGAAGTAAAGGATAGAAGAGGTACTTACTGTACTCAATGGGATTATGTGAAAGACAGATTCGGAAAGGATGATCTTCTTCCTTTCACTATATCAGATATGGATCTGGAATCTCCAGAAGAGATAGTAGATGCTCTTATAAAAAGAATAAATCATAGAATATTTGGATACAGCAGATGGAATCATGATGATTTTAAAAATTCCATTGAGGGATGGTATAACAAGAGGTTTGATTTTCAGATAGATAAAGAATGGATAATATATAGTCCAAGTGTTATCTATGCAGTATCAAAATTTATTGAAATGAAGTCTAATAAAGGTGATGGAGTGTTGATAAATACTCCAGGATATGATGGTTTCTTTAAAGTAATAGGAGATAATGAGAGAAAACTTCTTACTTCTCCACTGAAAAAAGTTGAAAATGGATATGAAATAGATTTTAATGATTTTGAATCTAAATGCAGAGAAGCAAAAATATTTCTTTTATGCAGTCCTCATAATCCTACTGGAAAAGTCTGGACTGAAAATGAACTTAAAAAAATGATAGAGATATGTAAAAAATACAATGTGTTTATAATTTCAGATGAGATACATATGGATATAATTTACAGAGGAAAACATAATCCTATTTTATCACAGGCAGGAGATTATATAGATAATATAGTTTTATGTACATCAGCTTCAAAAACTTTTAATATACCAGCATTGTGTGGGTCATATCTATTTATAACAAATCAAAGTGATAGAGACGAATTTTTAAGAATATTAAAAAATAGAGATGCTCTTTCATCACCTTCAATACTTGCTGTAATAGCTACAATAACAGCCTATGATAAATGTGGATACTGGGTAGATGAATTAGTAAAATATACTGAGAATAATATAAAATATGTAAAAGAGTATCTAGAAAAAAATATTCCAGTACTAAAATGTGAAATTCCTCAAGGGTCATATTTTGCATGGATAGATTTTTCAGGATTAGAGATTTCAAATGAAGAGTTTCAAAGGTATCTGATTGATATTGGGGGAGTAGCAATAATGCCTGGACTTACTTATGGAGAAGAGGGAAGATATTTCCTAAGACTTAATGTTGGGTGCTCTATCAAGAAAGTAGAAGATGGGTTACAGAGAATAGAGAAAACAGTAAAATATATAATAAATATAAAAAAATAGTCTTTTTATATATTGAAGTATAATTATTGTTATATAAAAAAGTTGGAAAAAGGGTTTAAACCCTTTTTTCTTTTACATAAATATAAAATAAAAAATGGATGACTCACTCTGGCCATCCATTTTTTAACTATTTATTTCCAGGATAGAATTTTGGATTTGAAAAATAAAACAACTTTAGGGAATAAAACAACTAATGCTATCATGTTAGGAATAACAACTAATCCCATAGCCAAGTCTTGAATAGTCCAAACAAGACTGATTTTAGTAATTGATCCAACAATACATAGGAAAGGGAATACATATCTGCATTTAGCAGTTACTTCAGGACCAAAAGCATAAGTAAAGCTTTTAGCAGCATTGAACCATTGTCCCATTAAAGTAGTAAAACAAAATACTAATAATGATAGTGTTGCAGCATGTTTTAATGGTGACCATACAGTTCCAAATGCTTCAATAGCCATAACAGAACCAGGAGTATTTGTTTTGTAAAGACCAGTAACTCCAACAATAAGAGCTGTGATAGTACAAACTATTATAGTATCTAGGAAAACTTCTGTAACACCAGCAATTCCTTCTCTACAAGGATGTTCAACAATTGCAGAACCATGGGCAAAAGGTGCAGTTCCTTCTCCAGCTTCATTAGAATACATACCACGAGTAATACCATATTGAAGAGCTCTTGCCATAACATATCCACCAGTACCTCCAGCAGCAGCTTTTAAAGAAAATGCTTCTCTGAAAATAGTAGCAAAAATAGCAGGAACTTGCTGAGCATTTAATAAAATAACTAAAAGTCCAGCACAAATGTAGAAAATTGACATTATAGGAACAAGAGCAGTAGCTATATTAGCAACTCTTTTTAGCCCTCCAAGAGTAATAGCCATTAAAAGGCAGATAAGAACTACTCCAGTGATATAAGTTGGAATATTATAATTAGAACTTAAAATTCCAGCAATAGTATTAGACTGAACAAGATTTGCCCCCATCATTTTTGTACACATAAGTACAGCAATGACTACTCCAAGCCAAGGCATTTTCAATCCATCTCTGATATAGTACATAGGTCCACTTAAAATATTTCCATTTGAATCTTTTCCACGATACAGCTGAGAAAGAACAATTTCTCCATATTTCAAAGCCATTCCGAAAAATGCAGCAACCCACATCCAGAATACAGCACCCATACCACCAGCAGTGATAGCAGTAGCTATACCAACAACATTTCCTCCTCCAACATTTCCAGCAAGAGTTACCATCATTGCTTTGAAAGATGGAATAGAACCTTCACCTTTTTCATCATTTCTAGATTTAAAAGATTCTATAAGAGTTTTTCTCATAATAAATCCAAAATATCTCACTTGAATAAAACCATTTGTAAAAGTGTAGAGTATTCCAAGTCCTAATAAAATAAAAACAAGCCATTTTCCCCAGATTATTCCATTGATTCTTTCTAACAGAAATTCAAATTGGTCCATATTAACTCCTCCCAGTGTTTTTATATAAAAATTTATTTATATTCTTTAATTATTTTCCCTGCTAAATCAGGAAAATTTCCAATAATAATATCTATACCTTTTTCTATGAGATAACGCATATCTTTTTCTTTATTTACAGTATATGTATTTATTTCTATTCCATATTTTTTAATCTCATCTATAACTTCAGGAACTAAATTATAGTGTACAGGGTGATAGCATTGGATACCCAGTTCATGTGTATATTTACCAGCATTTATAAGCCAAGTTTCAGATAGAAGTCCATATTTTAGATTAGGAGCTATATTTTTCATACAAAGTACACTGTAGTGATTGAAGCTTGAAATTATAACTTTATCTTCAACTTTGTATTCTTGGATAAGATTCCAAACTTTTTCTTCAATACCAAGATATTCAATAATACCAGTTTTAAGCTCAATATTAGTTATAATATTTTTATCTTTAACAAGTTCCAGATATTCTCTTAAAGTAGGAATTTTATTAAATCCCATCTGTCCATGATAAATGAATGAAGCATCAAAACTGCACAATTCTTCATAGGAATAGTCTGCTACCAACCCTTTTCCATCTGTTGTACGATCTATTGTTTCATCATGAATAATAACTATTTCTCCATCTTTAGTTAGCTGGACATCAAGTTCTATTCCATCAACACCAGCTTCTATAGCCTTTTTAAAAGCAAGCATAGTGTTTTCAGGATATTTTCCACTGAATCCTCTATGAGCAAAATTTTTTGTCATTTTATTTTCCTCCAATTCTTAAAAACTATCTTTTAGATAATAATATATTTTTTAAACTTTTACCAGCTTTTTTACAGTATTTTTACAAAAAAATAAACTAAAATAAATCCATGGATATCCATAGAATTATTTTAGCTTTCACTTTTCTCCACTAACATATTAAATTGATACTTAACGATTGAAATTATATCAAAAAGAACTAAAGTTGTCAATGGTGAAAATAAATTTTGTAGAATCTTTTGAAAAGAAAATAAAATTTTAAAAGTTTATTTTATAAGGAATATTTAGAAAAAAATTATGAAAAACAAAAAAATAAGAGGATAATGATAAAATATTTCAAATAATCAATATAAATAGAGAAAAATAATATATTTAATTTTTTTGAAAGCAAATATAGGGGTATACATATAAACCTCATTAAAATATCTTGACTTTTAGAATAAATTAAGTTACTATTATATAGGGGTATACCCTATAATAAAAAATTCAGGAGGGATAATTTATGAAAAGAATAATAAAAATAAATGGAATGGGTTGTCAAAAATGTGTAACTCATGTAAAGGAAGCTTTAGAAGAATTAGAGGGAGTGGAATTACTAGAGGTAAAAGTTGGAGAAGCATTGGTTGATATCCCAGAAGGATATGATTTTAAAAAAATAATTGTGGCATTGGATGATGCAGGATATGAGGTTGAGGAATAATGAAAAAAACTTATAAACTTGGTGGCATAAGCTGCCAAGTTTGTGTAAATAAGATAGAGAAAAAATTGCT
>ERZ791682.291-NODE-291-length-35061-cov-3.91739_pt1 | contig 35061 bp, 39 predicted proteins | sample MGYA00509958_ERZ791682 | MGnify/ENA primary metagenome ERZ791682 (study PRJEB30046, sample SAMN00715194) | human gut metagenome | study: EMG produced TPA metagenomics assembly of the A metagenome-wide association study of gut microbiota in type 2...
ATGCTTCGTATTTCATCTTTGATTCCTCTGTTACTTGAGAACTCTCACAGCCATCTTGTGTTGAGCAATAATAGATATGCTTATAGAGATTTTTCCCATTATTACCTACATTTAAAGCATTCTGCATCAACACCTTTGTTTCTTCATCCACGCCATCTACTGTTATCTCGTAACTGTATGGATCGACAGTAAAAGTACAATCTTTCGTAATAGAAGATGTATCTACACCAGCCTGCTTTAAAATATTTGAAATCTGCGAATTTACCAATGCTCTTTCAAATTGGATTTTATCCGAATCTACACTGTCGCCGTCCACTTCAATTCCCCTAAACAAAGAATCCTGATAATTTACACCATTTATTTTTCCTGTCCGGCACATCTGCATCTCATAATTATATGCAATCCTACGTTCTGTATCAGTCAAATTAGTCTCGTAATACTCTAAACTCTTATCAAAATACTTGGAATGAATATAATTTTCTGGGTTAGAATGTGTTTTTGCTTCTGCGGCAAGCTTAGAATACTTTTCCGTTAATGCCGCCCTAAATGCTTTACCTGTACTCATATATTCACTTGTTTTCGCATTAATCTGTGTTCCTGCATTCTCAATGAGCTCTTGATTCGTTTTTTTTGCTGAAGCTATATAGGACTTTAAGTCAATGCTGCTGTCAATACTTGTGTTATGTGTTCTTCCACTTGTACTTTTTGTCAGTTTTTCCTTTCCCGATGCACTTATCGTTAAAGTATCTCTTGTGCCTCTACAACCAGTGTTTTGACTGCTTGCCGCTTTTTGTTGTTGACCAAACAGAACATTAAGCAACGACTGATTAGCATTAATTCGGCTGTTAAAAAATATATTCATAATATCACCAACCTTCTTATTATATATCGGATTATCCTAACCTTGTTTGTAATCTTTTCTTTCTTCAAAATTATAGAAATTGATACTATGCATATGTATCAAAACCTACCTTATTTTTAGTTGTCGCTTCTATAGCAATCATATTTTCTGTTTTTTTATCTTCTTTTTCTTTATCCTCTTTCATTCTCTCCAGCCATTTGTCAATTTCTGAATCCGTACCAGTCTCTCCAAAAATGCCACAGGTTGTCATTTCGGTTCCATTATTCGTAAACTTAAACTCCACTGATATCAGTTTACTACCATGACTTATTGCCGCCTTCTGTGCATTTCGTATAACATCTGGCATAATTGCTAAATTTTCCTCAAGCCATTTCGCAGTTTTTTCATCTCCACATGCCTTTCGCATTACACTTCCGTCAATCAATACAGAAGCATTTTTGCATGTAGTCAAATATTTTGAATAGTCTGATACATTTTTAAACTTATTGGCTGAATTCATAGTGTATCCTGCATAATAATTTGAATTTATCGCCACTGACATATTCTATCCCTCCTCTTTCAATTATTCAAATATCCCTGATCCAGTTCTTCTTTCGACCAGACTCTTTCATACGTTCCACCAATTTCGTCAAAAACCTTTTGCCATGTAGAAAATTTATGGATTTCCTCCATGCTATCCTTGTTATTCTGAAGCCATTCATACAGCTTTTCATACATAGAACCAGAAAACCGGACACTCCAATTGTTTTTATAATTTTCATTGTCACTGTATGACATTCCATCAGCTCCTATGGATATAATTCCCTGATCTGTCCGTTTTGCCATTCCTCTAATCTCTAAATCAGCCCAGATAAAACCTTCTTCCCGACTCTCAATTAAATTAGGGTATTTGTCAAAATACATCTCCGCTAATTCTTCATACCTCTTCCGATCCGCTTCATTTTGCAGAAGAACCTTGCCACCTCTGCCTTCTTCACCGTCTTTTACTAAATACTGGATGCCGGTACCTGAATGTGTATTTAATGTAAATCCCTGCAAAGTCTCCACATCCAGCGAATCTTTATCCATTACATTCTGCAATGCATCTTTTAATTCATCATCTAATACCAGGGCATCGTAACTCATCGTTCCATGCTCAGAAATCAAAAACTGCTTTCCTGTTGTTTCATCCTGTCTTATTTTTATATCAGAATATGAAAATGCCCCCAAACGCTCCCCGTCTTTATTGTATATATCAAAACATTCAGCTTCATTATCGGGTACGATTCTATAATTTTCGGATTCGTACTCTGAATATTCCTGTTTCAAAGTATTTATCGTTTTTCCTGACAGTGCCAGATAAGAATCCATCACTGTACTTTTCTTAGCACGATTGATATCCGCTCTACTGCTAATATCCTCCTTATCCACCGTCTGAGCCAAAGTGTCAGCCCACTTATTCTGGTTCCGATTTGGTTTTAGGTTGTTATAACCTGTTGAATAACGGCTCTCCGCTCCTATACTTCCAATCATTTTTTAAATTCCTCCCGGCATTTTATTCTCTTATTTTAGATGCCAACACGGTATAAAATTCTTTTTCCTGTTGCAGATATGCTGCCCTTTCATCTGTAACGGCTGCCAGCGGATTTTCTATTCTCTCCAATACTTTGTCGATAGCTGCTAAATAACTTTCTTTCGTTTCACCAAAAATATTGTCATCACCACCTGTCAGAAAATCCTGCTCTACCGATTGCTGCGTTAATATACTGGTTACATCCGTCTGAAATGGATTAAAACCAGTTTCTTCCAATGTTTCCTGCCATGCTGCCTTGACACTCTGCGGCACTGTCTGAAGGTAATAACCACTCATATAAGCAACCTGCTTTTTGGTTTTTTCGTCTGCAAACTGATAGGTTCTGTTATTCGCTTTTTTTGTACTTTTTCCTTTCGATGGAATATAAGACCAGTTTGGTTTTCCATTACTACCAGAAGTAATTAGCTGTTCCCTTCCAACTGTTCCTATATTTGAAAAAGAGATTCCCATAAATCCACCTCCAACAGCTTGAAGTTTTCGTATAAAATTTTATTCAACGACTTCATAAAGCGATTTATACTTTCTATCATCCATTAATCACACTCTAGCTTGGGCAGCTTGTTTAAATCCCTGCCAGCTGGAATGTTGTTATAATAGTCAGAATTATTTACAGTAACCATATTATCCCCCTGCCTTATATAAGTCTTATAATCTGTATCATGTAAATCATACTGGAACCCTATCGATAAACTTTTTTCATTTTATTTTCCACATTTTTTCTTCATTATTCGGAGTTCTTCCGACTATGTCACCTATTGGATTTCTCTCAGCCTCAATATGATATGTAATCCAAGTTCTCTTTTTTTCCTATGTTCAAATGACTAAGCACTATTTATACTTACTATTTGCATTTGGCAAATTAAGATATGTATCCATACTTTTCGTCCAAAGCAACGATAAGTCAAACCTTCCCAATTTGTTTAAATCTTCTATGCTTTTTTTGAACATTGCAATAAAATCTCTTCTGTCGTTAAGTCCCATATTACCAGCTTCAAGCGGCAGAGACGTGAAACCTCCCTGCTTTTTCACTTTGTAATGTGCCTCCAATGCACGCATTTCGACTACTGTAGCATTTGATGGATTAACATCATTGATATAAATTCTTTGCTCAAACTCTTTCCCGTTTTCATCCACACCTTTCGCTAACACCACAGGATTTTCATCCGTCGAATCATCCGCATATTTAAGACAATAAGAAAGACCTGTACCATTACCTCCTGTCCACAACATATTATCTGTTGTGAATATCTGATATACCTTCGGTGTTTCTGCCGTATAAAATGTCTTTTCCCCAGATGCAGGCGTTTTCATATGATTACCTTTTTGTTGACCGTACAGTGAAGATACGGTATTCATACCAGAACCAATGTTCATATTTCTGTTCCTCCAATCAGCTCAAAATTTTCTCTATATGCCAGTCCAGTTTCTGCCTCAACTTTTTTGGATAAAAGTGTTTTCAACACCTAATCCCATATTAACTTTCCACGGTTCTTCTGTCAGTCGGAACCGCACCTGCTCTCTCCTATGGAGTCCAAGCTTACTTTTTCTACTATATTCAAATAACTAAGCCCTATTTATGCTTACTGCTTGCATTTAGATAAGTATTCATATTTCGCATATAAAACATCTGCAAATCATACCTTCCTAATTTATTCATATCCTGTATAACCTTTTCAAAGCTGGATATAAGGTCGCATCTGTCATTTAATCCCATACACCCGGTTTCTGGTGGAAAAGAACTGAGACTATTTCCCCTATCGACGTTATAATATGCCTCCAAAGCACTCATTTCGACATAAGAAGCATTTCTCAAATCAATATCGTTAATATTAATTTTTTCTTCAAATTCTTTTCCATTTTCGTCAATCCCTTTGGCTATCACTACAGGATTATCCTCCGTTGACTCTTCTGCATACTTAATATAAAACGAAAGACCTGTTCCATTTCCACCTGAAAACAACATATCATCCGTCTTTAAATACACTTTTACCGATGTCTGAGAAAATTCCTCATTTCCGACAGCAGATGTTTTGCTATTGTTTTGTCGCTTTCCAAATACTTCCGGTGCACTTTGCACTCCCGAACCAATACGCATTTAATTACCTCCTAGTATAATATTATATATCGATTATTATAAGTTGATATAGTCAGTAAAGTCCTCAATTATCAATTGTACTTTTTATTATGTTTTCATTAAAAGTATTGGCAATATTTTCATAAGCAGCTATGGCAACCGCCCTATCTACTTCCGATAATACATTAACAGCCGATATATTATCATCAAAAGCCGCATCTTTTTTACTCTTTTGCATATTAATCTCTTCTATCTGTCTGCGCTTTTCTGCCGCCTCCTCACTGCGCTCTAAATATTGTCTACGCCGTTTAGCCTTCTCTTCATCTTCAGCTTTCATTTGCGCCTCTATCTTTGCTTTTTTTTCTGGTGAAACATCTCCACAAACATAATAGTGTGCAGTTCCATCCGGGTGAATAACCATACCATAAGATTGAATCTCAAACCCCCCGACTGCCATCTGCGCCTTCACAGTTGACTGCGAAGCAAAAAAATCCTGTATCATCTTTTCGTAATAAGCTGCTTTTTGGGGATCATTTGCCATTGTTTCCAAAACATTGGGTGCAATCACAATATTATTCATCCCATATGTCCCCGTCCCCAATGAATCCATACTCTTTTGATCACTTCCAACATTTTGGATCATTATATTCCCATATTTAGCCTTTAAATATTCAGTGTAGGTATCTACTTTTGAAACACTATTTTCATTTGGCTTCTGTACTTTCTCTGTATTATCACCCTCTTTAGCAGATAAAATCTTATTGAAATCTAAATGATTGGCTTGCCCTGTCGTCTTATTCTGTTGATACCTATAATTCTGATTATAAACATTAACTGAATTTTCAACGCCTAATCCCATATTAACTCCTTTCCACGGTTCTTCTGTCAATCAGAACCAATCTGCTTTCTCCTATCGGAGTCCAAGCATACACACTCTTGCAATATAACGTATCATCAGCTCCGAGCCTGTGCTTTCTGTATATTATCTGACCAATACTTATTGCTGAAAAAATTCCCATTTCTAGGCAAATTTCTGAACATATCCATAACAATATCATATGACAAGCCTGATGTGTCCACAAACATCTCTTTACCATCTTTCGATTTAACTGCAATTCCGTTATCACCCACATACGCTACTGTATTGTCATCTAATTTCTGTATTGATCCCGTCATTTCCCCAAATTTCTTTAGAGCGAACTCCCCAGATTCTTCACAAAGTTTTCGGAACTTTTCTGCATCCTCACCTACCATATACGGATATTTTCCGTCTCTAATATACCATGAAATTCCCGTTTCTGAATCCGTGTATTTAGGATCCGTTAATGCCCACTCTTTCAAAGGAACACCCTGATACCATGCTGTCATTTTTTCACTAGAATCATTGCTTATTTCTGGTTCATCATTTTGAATTTCTTTCTCAGCAATTTCATCCTGCCCCTGTTCATATCCTCTACATAACACGTTACACTTTAATGCCTCATAAATTTCTTGAACATTTGCATATTTATTAACTGCTACAACATTCGGTATTTCTAACACTCCCTTTTGTCGAAAATCCTGTGATTGATTATATTTTGAACCAGATTTTCTTCCTGCATAAATATTGTTATTTACAGCGGTATTTACCATATTTACCATATTTATAATCCCTCCATTCTTTACTGCGTTATATTCATTCCAGTAAATGGAATAAAATTTTTCTTGGAAATTCTGCCGGAGTCATTTCATATTTCCAGCCGATACTGGTATTCAGCAATATATTAACACCCCGACTCTGAATTTGAACACCATAACCATCTAATGTTAAAATAGTTAAATTTAATGTTCCGCCTTTTGTCAGTGCAATCTGCTTGTCTGCAAGATTCCGATTTTTTCTCTGTCTGTTCCATTTCCACCTGAAAACAACATATCATCCGTCTTTAAATACACTTTTACCGATGTCTGAGAAAATTCCTCATTTCCGACAGCAGATGTTTTGCTATTGTTTTGTCGCTTTCCAAATACTTCCGGTGCACTTTGCACTCCCGAACCAATACGCATTTAATTACCTCCCTTACTTTATTTTAATTTCTCTTTAAAAGTCATTCTCGTTTTGCTTTAAAAAAACAATATATCAAGTGAGCGATTGCCAGAATGATATTGATACAAAGAATAACTCCCATATAAACAAGAGGACTTTCAAAAATATAATCCATGTGATTGGTATGATATCCGTTTCCAGAACTAAATCCAGTTATTGAGTCAATATATTGAACAATAATTGAAAGGAACGGAAGTGTACTTAAACCCCATATACTAAAAATTATTGTTTTTATAGCAAAAATTTTCCATGAAAAATCTTTCATTAAAGTCACCTCACATATTAAACCTGTTATCTTACCTATATCCTTACGCTTTCCTATCAAAAGACGTATATTCTAGCACCATCTCTTCCAAATAGTTCGGCAGTTCTTTCAATTCTGAGCTTTGGGCATTCTTTTGCGTATGGTATTCATTGAAGTAAATTCCGTAAAATTCTCTTTCCTTTTCCCGCTCAGCCGGAGTTCTTTCGCATCCCCATCCATAACTATCTCGAAGATAGGTCAACACTTTTGTTCCTTGATAAGAAATGTCGGCACCATATCCTTCGCCTGTCAGAATCGGACATTCCAGTGTGCCTCCTCCCGCCAGAGCAAACTTCTTTTGCGCAAGGTTGTTATTTTTCCCCTCTGCCCTCTCCAGAAAATCGAGCAATGATAATTCTCCGATTCCTTTGCATTTCGGATTACCATTTTGACTTTTTACCGCATTTTTAGCCTGCTGATATAATGCCTTTCTGTCAGGGGATACATCGGATATGTATTCTGCACATAACCTTGTTCTCTGCCTGTGAATAGATTCTAATTCCATTTTACTCGTAGTGTTGGCAGCTCTCTGAGCCAGTTCCTTAATCTCAGAGACAAACTCTGCCTGTGACTTATTGCTTTTCCCTGCACTTGGAATCATAGACCAATCAGGTTCTCCACTTCTCAGCGATACACTATATTTTGTAATAGCAGAACTCGTTGCATTTGAAATCGATATTCCCATGAATTCACCTCATATTTTCTACCTTCTCTGCATATATTTTAACCTCTATATATACTTATCCATTTATCATATTCATTCTTTAAAATTCTCATAACATACTTATTTCTTCTATTTTTTTATCGGATAAAATAACCTGTTCTCCTAGTCCCATATCATCAAACGACCATATTACGCACACAAAGACCATCTCTTTACAAGATAACCACAGCCTTAAATTCATTTTCATCGCAGGAAAGCACCATATCACCGCCATATTTATCCACAACTGCTTTTACATTTAACAATCCAATGCCGTGATGATCCCCTCTTTTGCTCTTTATTATGTCATTTTCAATTTCCACCTTTTCTGTCACCGGATTTCTCACCGCAAATATCAGTTTATGATCTTCGCACTCTAATTTCAGATGAATGACCGCTTTTCCGGTATTTTTCAGTACCTTTTCACTCTCCCGGATTGCATTATCCAGTAAATTGGAGAGCAGGATCACGATCTCTTCCTCCTCCAGACAGATCTCCTGCAGATCCCCTACTTTTAGGATCACTGCTATGTGTTTCTCCTGCATGCTGCGGTACTTCTGGTTTAAAACAGCATTGACCACCGGATGGTTCGTGTTGATTGCCGACATCTCGACAGCTATGCTCTCTGTCAGCTTCTGCGTAAATGAAAGTGCCTCATCTGTGTGTCCATTCTTTATCAATGTCTGGATTGTGGAAAGCTGATTTTTATAATCGTGCATTTTTCTTCGCTGACGCTCATAGATTTCTTCCCGGTCCTGATAATCTGCAATACGATTTTTCTGATTTTGTTCCGTAAGTACCGCAATTTTTATTCTCTCTTCTTTTTCAATGGTATTCTGCATGAACTCCATAAGGATAAGGTTAATCGCAACCAGTCCCACCGAAAGAAATAAAAATACATTCTGCATATCATCGTTTTCTGAATAAAACATAAGAATGAAACCGACCACCGTAAATACAGGAACACAGAAAAACTGAAACCACTCTTTTCCGGTAATCAGACCGTAGCTTTTTCTTGTCTTGCTAAATCTTCTGATAAACAACATCAGAATGATAAAAGCAGTCTTTGATATCAGTGCCTGTAAAAACCATTTTTCTTGGATTGAACCTCCTCTTCCCAGCAAAACAGTCACATAATCAATCAATACAAGCATTGTATAGTTGATGATTGAAAATAAAAAACTCTGCCGGAAGGAGACCTCATAATAAGCCAGATTTAGGAAAGACATAACCAGTATAATCAGGATACATTTTAACATTCCGATCCATATCCCTGTGACTGCTGCCAGATAAAGCACTCCGCAATAAACAAAAAATCTGTATCTGTTCCTATATCCGCCATCTCTTTTTTCCATAAAAGTATCAAAAAAGTATAGCGTTCCTTTTACTTCCAGCATTTCCGCAATAAATACCAATACCCAGAATGTCATGTTATTCTTCTCCCTTATACAGCATATATTCCCTCTTTACCTGTGCATATCGTGCCTTGGGAACTGGAATCTTTTTTCCCGTGGTAAGTGTCATCACATAACCGCTGATTTTTGTGATGTACCTCATATTTACAAGAAAACTTAGATGTGCCCGCACGAATCCCATATCCTTGAATTCATTTTCCAGTTCATCCAGTTTTTTATAAATCTGAAACGTACCTTTTTCAGTATAAAATACATTTTTGTGAAGTTCTGTTTCTATATAAATGATGTCATCTACATAGAGTTTTATCGTTCCCTCCACAAAACGAAATTCGAGAATTCTACGGTTTTTATTAATTTCTGCTATCAAATCATCCATACATTCTTCTATAGTATCTGCAAGGTTATCTTTCAGCAGAAAACGGCTTGCTTTCACCTTATATCCATCCAGTGCGTAATTCATGTATGCCGTCACCAGCACAACCGGAAGTTTTGGATATTTTTCTTTAATCCTCATAGCTGTTTTCAGCCCATCCATCCCCTGCATATTGATGTCCAGAAATAATAGCTGACACGCTTCCAAAGCCGATTGTTCTTCGCATAACTGTTCTCCAGAATCATATTCTGTAATAGCAAACTCATACTTCTTTTTTTCACCATAGTCTGACAGCAAATCTGACAGATTTTTTCTGTCATCTATCCTGTCATCACAAATAATAATGTTCATATTTTTCATTCCTGTCTTTGATTTCTCTCATGCCTGTAAACCATACAAGTCTCACCTAGCACTCTTTATTATATCAAACAAATCTTCCGCTCGATCATTCTCCGCATCAAATGACTATTTTCCGCATAGAACGACTATCTCCTATAGAAACGCAGAAGCACTGTATCTCAAACTCTTTGAAATACAATGCTTCCCTGCATTTTCTATATCGTCATGTTGATATTATTACTTTACTATCCTGCACACTCTCTGGGAGTGACTGTATCTATCAAAAAAGAAGCCAGCAGTTTATTCACGCACTACTGACTTCCTATACTACTCATTTTATTTACTTCGCTGCGTCTCAGACAAGTTTTTCATTTTAAACACAACCTCTGTTTTCCCGCCAGCCTTTTACATACCACCTGATTCCAACATATCCCAGCAGCACTTCTTATATAACCCTGCAATCTTTATCCCGATGAATGCTAAAAGTATTCCTGCACCCATCAGACAGCCACCACAAACCAATATTCTTATCAGCCAATATCCAATTCCGGCAACGACTGGATTGGATATTCCATCACTAATCTGTGCCACATTATTTCCTGTCAGTACAATCCAGCTAGCAATGGTCTGTATAAAAGTTGCGATTGTATCAAAGAATACCACGCAATCAGAAATAAATATTTTTGACCGTATCATCTGAAAAAGAGTAGTTGATACGGAATACCATATCAACAGAAATATCAATGCTTCATACATGACTGTTTTTGCTTTATATCTGCCTGCCAGTTTTTCTCTCTGTGTATCATACCTTTCCTTCGCTTACATATTAGATAAATGCATGTAAAATTTCTTTTACATAGCTTAATTGCGGTCTATTTAGCTTGTTTCTTGACTACTCAGGAAAAATATTTCTACCCTCGCCCCACCTGTATTTTCAGAATTTGAAAGTTTAATACCTCCACCATATTTTTCAGCCACAGTTTTTGCAAAAAATAGTCCCATCCCATAATGGGCTTCGCCATTTCTACTTGTGTCATCCATAAAAAACTGCTCTGTGCCATGCAATAATGCTTCTTTTGTAAATCCTGATCCGCTATCCTCCACAATGAATGTCAGCCGGTCATCCTGCTCCTTTGCGTCAATATAAATGATTCCATTTTCTTTTGTATGCTCCACTGCATTCTGAATCACATTCATTACGACTCGGAACATTGGATCATAAGCAATCGTTACCTTTTTATCACTTTGTTCCGCCTTCCAATCTATCTTCTGGTGATAGATTTCTGCCAGTCCGAGCGCCTGTTCCTTTATATCTGCGAAAAAATCTTCTAACCTCACCGTTGTATAGGTAACATCACTGCAATTCCATGATTTTGTGACATCTATCAACTGTTTTACATAACTTTGTATCTGTGTTGTGCCGTTCAAAACATAAGTGATATTATTCTTCTGTTCTGTGGTCAGTTCAGTCTCTGAAAGTAGTTCTGCATTTCCCCGTACAATCGTAAGAGGTGTTTTAATATCATGCGCCAAAGCAGACATCTGTTGTTTCTTTTCCTGCTCTGTTTTCCACTGCTTTTCTAAAGATTCTCGCAATGCATCTCGCATATCATCGATTGCCGATAAACAGTCATCAAACTCTTTGATACCGGAACAGGATGTCTCATATTCCAGATTTTGATCCTTTATTTGTCTGATTGCGTCTAATACAGGCTGCATCTGCTTTTTGATTCTTTTTCCAAAACGTATGGACGGAATGATGATAATCGCTACTGCTCCAATCACAGACATAATACTCATCACATTCTGAGGTCCTATAAAATGCTCCCTCAAAAAAGCTGAATGATATTGAGGTGTCAGGCGATATTGCAATACAACATATTCATTTTCCCTTACAATTACTTTATAAAAATATTTCCCGGATGCAGTTCCATACTTTGCAGCATTCCATGCTATCTGTTCGTATTGTTCTGACAGATCTCCACCTATTTTCTCTCCATTCTCTGAAAAGATTACATAATCACAAAGTGCGGGAATCATCTCAGCAGTCACTTTATCTGCACGTAGAATCGTATCATATGCTTCATTAATCTTTTGCTCTGCATAATTTGCCGGATAGATGCAGCCCACACTAATCAAAAGGCAAAGCAGCAGCCAAGCAACAATCACCAAACCAACTAATGATCCAAGCATGACCAGTACATATCTCATAAAAATCCTGCTGAGTGTATTGCTTCTCTTTACTCTTCCCATTTATATCCAATCCCCCAGACTGTTTTTATCGGCATATAATCATAATCCGCAAATTTTGCTCTTATATTTTTGATATGCGTGATTATAGTACTGTCATTACTCTCATTGTCAAAGCCAAAGACCGCTTCCAATATCTGTTCCTTCGAGAAAACCTGTCCTCTGTTTTTAGCCAGAAATTCACAGATTTCGTACTCTGCTTTCGTAAACGGAAGTTCTTTATCATCCATCAACAGTTTCTTTTGAGACATCTGAATGCAGACTCTCCCTAAAACCATCCGGACAGAATGTTCCCTGTGCTCTCTTCTAAGATGTGCATTGATTCTTGCCCGAAGTTCCATCACTCCAAATGGCTTTGAAATATAATCATCTGCTCCTAAAGAAAGTCCGTTTACCAGACTGTTTTCCTCCGTTTTTGCCGTAAGAAACAAAATCGGACAATCCACAAGTGCCCTGATTCTTTTGCATAATTCGAAGCCATCAATTCCAGGCATCATAATGTCCAGTAAAATCAGGTCATAACGATGTAATTCTTCCATATTAATTTTTAGTGGATTACTTACTTTGGTAACCAGATGTCCATCCTTATTCAAAATGCTTTCTATCATTTCCAAAATTGCCGGTTCATCATCAACTGCCAGTATTTTTGCCATAGTTTCCCTCGATTCTATTCCGATATTCTGTTTCCTTCCCAGTGGTTTACCCACCAAAAATAGTATACCATACTAATCCCTGTAAATATTAAGCAACCTGGTATGAATGACAACCATTCACCTACACTAGTTTCTCCCAATACAGATTGCAGATAAGTATATGGTACTCTACCCGTCCAGCAGACAAATACATATTTCCACACATAATCTCCAAGTCCGGTAAGCATCAGTGCACTAATTAGTCCTGATATAATCCCTGCTCCAATGGATACCCCTTTTCCAAACTGAAAAGCCAGAATCAGCTGCCACAGATAAAGTGGAACACTGCTTCCCCACAGCAGCACTGCTGCAAATATACATTCTTTCATGATTCCGATGTCGCTTGATGCGATTCTTCCAAATCCAATTCCGAATATGATTGCTGTCAATAGGATAGAGCACAGACACAAAACCAGTAGCATCAACAGTTTCGATAAAAATGCTGCAGGTTTATCCGGTAAAGACAACAGATTTTGAAAATCACCTGCATTTTGTTCCTGTTCCATCACACTTGCTGTAAAAATTCCAATAAGTACCGGAAGTCCTGCTCCTATTGCCTGATAAAATGCAATCACTTTCATATTTTCATTCCATGGTGAAAAAAAGTAATATATTAAAAATATAACGCTGGTTATAATCGGAATCAATAAGTGTGCCAGAATCACAGATGTTCCTTTCATCTTTCGCAAGTCTGCATTAAGAGATCTTCCAATCATCTTATTTCACCTCTCTTCTCTCAAACCATTTCAAAAACAGAACCGTTACTAAAACAAACCAGATGATTGAGAGACACATTCCCGGAACAATGACTCCCGTATCCAAAAGAGGATTCCCTGCTTCTGCGGCAAGTCCATTTGGTAAAACATGAAGCAACGGGCACATCATTCGCATAGGGATTGCAGAAACAAGTACATACCAGATTCTGGTTTGTGATATTACCACACCGCTGACGGTAATAAACAGGCAGACGAACAGGTTTACAATCATTCCAAATCGTTCACTTAAAAATAAAGCTACCGGAATCTCCCATAACTCAGAAACCGTCAGAAACAATACTGCAATCAACGCTCCTCCCACCGGAACATGTGTCGTCAGAAGAAAGCCTCCAAGCGTTGCTCCTGCAAACACAATCACATTAGAAAACAAAATCATGTACCCAATATAAATAATTTTCCCCAGCAACAATTTTCTTCTGTCTGTGGGAATAGTCATTAAATGATAGTATTTTATCTTTTTCTCCTGCGCCACAGAAAGATAACAAAATAGAGCAATCATCCCCGGCAGCAAAAGTGTATACCACCAGTTCCAAACACTTTCTGCATAAGCATTTGTCATCCCAAGAGTAAATATAAATGCCATGACAAATGTAAGAAGAGGAAATCCCCAGATAAACTTTTTTCGCATGGTTCTTTTGGCTTTTTGATGTTCTGCTTTTATAATATTAACCATGGATTTCACCTGCTTTCTGGTTTTTCCTTACTACGTCCATAAACAGTTCTTCAAGATTATCTCCCTGCTTTAATGCTCCTTCGTATCCTAAGATTCCACCTGAAATAATCCCGACTTTATCTGCAAGTAACTGTACCTCTGAGAGAATATGACTGGAGAGAATTACAGTGATTCCCTGTTCCGGAAAAGACCGAATCAGCTCTCGTAATTCCTCGATTCCTATTGGATCTAATCCATTCGTAGGTTCATCCAATATCAAAAGTTCCGGTTCTCCAAGCAATGCCATTGCAATGCCTAGTCTTTGCTTCATTCCCAAAGAAAACTGTCCTGCTTTCTTCTTTCCAGTGTTTGTAAGTGATACGATCTGCAAGACCTCATCAATTCTGTTTTCATCTGTACCAAGCAATAATTGTCTTACCTTCAAATTTTCTCTGGCGGAAAGATTTTCATAAATAGGCGGATTTTCAATTAACGCTCCTATTTTTGATAAATCTTTCCTATCCAAAAGTTTTCCATCAAAGTAAATCTTTCCTGCAGTTGGTTTCATCATACCGGTCAGCATTTTCAATGTGGTAGATTTACCAGCTCCATTCGGTCCAAGCAGTCCATAAATCTGTCCCTTTTCGATATTAAGTGAAACATTATTTACCGCTTTCTGCTTTCTAAAATATTTACACAAATTTTGTGTCTGCAACATCATTTCCATCTTTACTATCCTTCCTTTCCATATTTCATTTCTTACTGAAATATAACCTAACAGAAAAAAATAAAGATTTGATGAAGATTGCTAAATAATTCGTCTACTCTATTTTTATTCTCGTATGGAATAAACCATCAATTGAATATCATTATCAGAACTCGGCTTTCCACTGAAGTCAGCAAAGCTGTTACAAATACGAAGTCCTAATTTACCGAATATCTCCGTGATTTCATCCAAACTATATAACCTTATAGGATTTCCTTCTTTCATTTCAGGCTTATAAAGTGCTTCTCCATACATATAGTCTACCTGCCCATATATCAGCGTCTTTCTATCCTTCTCCCATTCAAAAGCAGATAATGTAAGTCCCTTTTCTCCTGCATCCCATAACTTGCAAGGGAAATGTGTTTGGGCATGCTGTGAACGATATTTCCACACACCGGACACACATAGAAATGTGAACGCAGCATATTGGCTGATACATTGGAATTAACTATTGTATTACCGGAAATAAGCTCTGTCACCGATACCGATAATGCATTGGCAATGGATTCTAATAGTGTGATATCCGGATATCCTTTCGCTGTTTCCCATTTGGAAATTGTATTTGCACTGACTGACAACTTATCTGCCAGCTGCTGTTGTGTCATGTTTTTTTCCTCACGCAGTCTCTTTATAACTGCACCTGTTACATACTGATTCATGTTCGTTACCTCCATGACACCATTCTATTTCAGCGTATGAATATCCTCAACCTACGGAGAGTAGAGTTCGGATTTGCTCATTTATTTTTCCATCCCATCCAGAAGCTTTATAAATCTTTTATCATTCATCTGCTCATTCGTGACATATTCTCCGTTATAAAACAATGCATAGGTTGTAACCGGTGTCGGAGCATTCTGCGCTTCTTCTTTCGTTTCCAGTCTGATTGCCTGAAACGGAACCTCTCTTTCCTTGGCAACTTCAAGAAGCATCGGAACATATTTTGCATTAAACGGACATTGATCGGTATAGTACAATACATAGCCTTCCTGCTCAATGTGTGGATGCTTCGCACACTCCTTAAATTCAGGCTTAGCCGCATCCAAAGAAAAAGGCAGATACCAGAGCTGAATACCATTATCTGCTTCATCACAGACTGTAAAGTCCTTATATTTCAGGAACTTCGGGTCTGCCAGAAAAGGCTTTTTCTTGGCGGCTGACAGGATACAGATTCCCTTTTTCCCCTTTGCTTTGCTGTCTTCTATACAGGCATTCAGTAAATCAGTCGAATAACCATTGCCTTTGAAAGAACCAGCCACCCACAAACAGTCAATATACATATAACCCTCTGCCATGATTGGATTCCATGCATTTTCTGCCGGAATATACTCGATAAAGCATTTTCCACGCTCTATACTCTTGAGAAATACCAATCCATCATCAAATCGCTCTTTCAGCCAGTTTTTCTTTGATATTACCTGTATATCCCTGTTGCTTGAAATCGCACAGCAGATATGCTCTTTTTCAATATTTTCTTTCGTCACTCTTATATATTTCATGAATTTTCTCCTTATTCTTAAAGTTTAAATAGGCGTTTGCAAAACGCCACAAGCCGCATAAATACGGCATTTTTTTGCTACTAAAATCAAAAATCTCCTCTCGGTTTGTGATATAATGGAGTTGCTAAAAACCAATTAACCACGCCCCGAAAGGAGACATGTCTATGATACCACAAAAACAACTCCCTTTGGCAGATATTTTTGAAGATTGTAAAGATATTTATGAATCTGACAAACCTCAGTTCCTTACTCTGCTCGAAAATCACATTGACCTTGATAAAATTATTCCGACTTCTTTTTACAAGCATTACTACGCATCCACTGGCAGAAATCGTAAATATCCTTTGAATGCAATGCTTTGGGCTTTGATTATTCAACGCCTCTTTTCTATTCCAACAGATTCGCTCCTGTTAATCTTCCTTCACTATTCCAGACACCTGAGGGAATTCTGCGGCTTTACTAAAGTTCCTGACGCTTCAAAAATCACTCGTTTTAAACAGGATTTTTTAATGGACTTACAATCAGTTTTTGATAATCTCGTAGATATCACGGAACCAATCTGCCAGAACATTGATGGTAATCTCGCCTCTATGCTTTTGTTTGATACTTCAGGAATTGAAGCATACCCCGGTGTGGAGCGTGGCTCACAAGAATGGGATGACACTTACAAAATCCGAGTAAATGTTGAAAAATCAATCAACCACTTTAAAGACAGTTTTTGTGTCGCTAATCGAAAAACAACGAACGAAAAAACACTTCATGCGGATTTACTTCTTGCTGGTATATCACAGTTATTAACTGTAGTTGTTGCCGACGAAATCCATCAACGACAATACATCAGAAGTCTAAAGTCTTTCATAGCCTAGGACTTACCAACTTCATAAAGCCAGAGGCTTATTAAAGTGCGCCTAAAATGTTCTGTTATCCACTTTTCATTCCAGGATTCGTGCAAGGCACGAATATTTCAACCTTCTATTCATCTAAATATTTTATTTTGAATTAAGATACTTCTCATACTGATTCTTAACCATATCAGGAAACATAGTAAATGAATCTCCTGTACTAATCATCATAGCATCATAATCCCCAGTTTCCTTATTAGTTATCTTCTCCTGCAACGTCTGAAAAACGGATTCCCTCACTGGATTGCACATAAATCTTCGCATTGCTTTTTCCCATTCCAAAAGCCATCGAATTTTTTCCTCCGGCATGCTCCATCAGTTTCTTCGCCATATAATTTCCCAGTGCGATAAAAAGGATCAATGGCAAAACCCCGGTCAGCAGGAAGCTGATGATCGGTGACATCTGCTTATCGATATCTTTTGCGAATACTGCTCCACATTCATATAGCCTGTCCGTCAGGTTCGGATCGTTCATCAGACCTGTTTTATAAATATTTTTTTGATCTTTATCTGTAAAGATGATCTGATTGTCCTTAACTTCTACTTCACCGATATTCTTCTTCTCGATCATGCTCATAAAAGTTCCATAATCCGTTTCCTTTACCTGATGCTCCATAAGGATTGGTGTGACAACCAGATTAAATACGATCAGCACTATTAACACAATCCCATAATAATATGCCAGTGGTTTTTTCGGTGTTTTAACTTCTTTCATGGTCTTTCCTCCTGTTGTTCTGCGTTATGCTTTCTCCGTGCATTTTCGTATTATTTATTCTGCCATCTGACTTCGCCCTTGGACAGAAGCGGATAACAGATCAGCTGATCTGAATCCAGATTTTCCGCATGCATATCAACCGCTGTGATCTGATGATTATCATAAGTCGTATAGTAATAAATACCTTTTGCTGTATTACAACAGGACGTGTATATCGTGATCTCATATTTGCCTTCTGTCACCTCACAGCATCCACGCTGCTGATCTACGGATCCTAAGATATGGAAGAACTGGCTTACACTCTCATCCTCTTCTTCACCGGAGATCGAATTTAATTTTGTAAAGGCAACTTTCACAAATCTTGACTGGCTGGAAAGATCTCCAGGTATTCCCATTCCACCCATTCCTCTGCTATATGCATCAAGCTGTAATACTCCTGCAAAAGTACTCTCCGGCTGTTTTCTGGATACTCCGGCATAATTATTAAGTGCAAACATCTGACTCGGGAATGGTGGATTATTGGTAAGCACTCCTACCGGATTATCATATACATGCAACCCATCCTTCATAGACTCAACAACGATACAGGAGTCTTTGTCTGCAATGATCCAGTGAAGCTGTGCTGTCGGCAGCTGTTCACTGAATGCTGTACCTGTCAGTCTCATTGCTGCCAGCTTCTCTCTCGCCTCTGCTACAGTAGCACACTGTGTAAGGATCCATGGGATGAACTCGAACTGTGCCACCTGGCTGACTTCTGTTTCATCTTCCGGCAAAGCCTCTTCATATGCCGCATTGCCGACAAAATTAAGACCTGCCATTCCAAGGCCTTTTTCATTAACAGCATCATAATAAAGCGGATAACCTTCTGCAACAAATGCCATTCCGATCAAAGCATAATGGCTTTTTATCTTCCCGGCAAACCGGAAATCAAATTCGTAATTTCTTGGCGTTATCGTGATCTGTTCCCCATAGGAAAATTCATAATCAAGCGTTCTGCCCATATAAAAATCTTTTGTTTTGTAAGTTGCTGCTGTACACATATCGAACACCTCTTCTTTCTGCTATAATAGTCCTGCAAACAATCTCATAAACAACTGACCGATCCGTAAATATGCACTCCGTCCTGTGCGGTACTTTTCGGTCACTTCCCTGCATTCATTCATTGTTGCTCCAAGATCATCTCTTATATCCAAAACTGTCTGACTATCCGCCATAAAACAACCATTTTCAAAGTGGTGATAAAGCAATGCCATTCAGTTAAGCATCATTTTAGTGGTTTTCTGTCATAGAAAGCCACTGTTTTTATACCTAAAAGCTTTAAAAATATTACAAAAAACAGTTGACAAGTAAGCCAATATATGTTGCGTAAGCCTTGATTATAAACATATTTCAAGGAGGCTCATTATGGCTGATTTTTTCTTATCTAATTTAAAATCCACACTCGACAACTCCATCACAGAACTCGATGAAATTCACTCCATGTTCTGCCGTAATCCGGAAAGTGATTTTACCAGGAACCGCAAACTTTCTTTCCGCGAGTATATTCAGTTTATGCTCCAGATGCAGAGTAAATCCGTTTCAAATGCAGTAAACATATGCAGGGCATATCTCAAACACGATGGTAACGAAACAGAGTCCATGCTTCTCATACAAAAGTATCTGACACCTGTCAAGTACAATCGAAAATATCCTATCCACCTCCGTCCAAAGAGAAATAGGGATTTCATGTATCGGGTTGCATAAATCTCGTTACCATTCTACTGCATTATAAGGCAGATAAGCAATCTGTCTTTTTGTCATAAAAAACCTTATCTAAATGACATTGAATGATTTATTTTCTATCTAAAATTTTATTAAACCGACTAAAGACTCCATAGTTTGTGTGTTTGACTTACTGTTTATATCTATCTTCTCCTAAATATTTTTCTAGTCATTGCAATATAAAATTGCTTATACCGTCTCTCCCTTAAGAGTCCTGGTATTCTGGATAATATACAGAGCGACCGATATGACCATCATTATAGCGCACAAACCAATCAACAGATCTGATACCATCGGTGTAATTTGGAACCATATAATATGCACCGCTGCAGTTCCATATAATAAAAAGGTTACTATCTTTCCATGCCAGTCTGCACCATGTACTTTTCCTGTCTTTCGTATCACAAGACATCCACTGACTACCATATACAGTTCCTTACCTGCCATTATTACGATTAAAAGAAGCATATGCGGAAAACGAGTAAACAGACAGATTAACATCGCTGCCTGTGTCAGCTTATCAGCCACCGGATCAAGTATTTTTCCTAAATTACTAATCCTATGGAATCTTCTTGCGATATATCCATCAGCAAGATCCGTAAGACCAGACAGCAATAAGATTTCACCAGCTAACAGAGGATTTTTCTTTACACAATAACTCCATATAATTACCGGAATCAGACAAAGCCGAAAAAAAGAAAGAAGATTAGGAACCGTAATAATTCTATTCAAATTTTCTTCCTGATTCACTTCACTCTGCATGTACGATCACATCACTTTCCTTTTTTTTAGACATAAACCAATAAAATATAACACAAAATGCTAAAGCAAACACAACACCAAAAACATTTTGAATCACTCTAAGACTAACCGCTCCTTGTAGTCCATAAGTCTCTGCAGCAATGGCTAAAGCACCAAATGTGTTAAATACTGCCTGCCAGCCATATTGTGCTGAAAATCCTACACCGATTCCTCCAAGAATTCCTATATATGCATAGATTGACGAAGGAAGCAGAAAATATAACACTGTAAAACATATAACACCTGCAATATTTCCGACAATCCTTTTACGGACTCTGTAGTGCATATCTTCCATAAATGGCAAAATCGCTGACATGGCCGCAATACCAGCCCACATTGCACGTGGCATATTACAAAGTTCTGCAATGCAAAGGACAATCGGCACGCATAAAATCTGACATATCTGCCATTTTGTTCTGGAAGAAGTGATATCAAATTCTTGTATCAGATCTTTCAGATTTCTTTTATAAGTTCTGTTTTTATGATTTCGATAAAATACGAAGCAGGTAAGTGCTGCACCTAAAGCCATTCCGACTAATCGCATCTGATAGCTTTTTCCCGTAACATCATAACCATATAGCAGTAGATACCCAAGAACCAATGTAGATTGATTAAACATGAATGGATTATGGCATCCGAACAGAATCAACACAGCCAGTGCCGCAATATTTAACAGCATTCCCAATACCGGTGAAAACTGATTTGCTAAATGCGGACATACAGTCATAATTACAAAGAACAAAGCCAAAAGCATCGTAGATTGTCCGGTGTAGATCCCCAGATCCGCATTCCGAAATACCATAAGGCATAATAAAACTACTACACCCACAATACTATTCTCATTTCCAAATAAGATACTGAAAATAGTAACAAATAAAAAACAAAATGCCATTGTAACAGCTATCTTTACCAAATATACCAGTATATGATATGATTTTTCTTTCACTGTTTCACTCTTTTTCAACAGATTTTTAGAACCTGCCTGATTTAACTGCAATTCCTGATAAAATGTCATGTAATTCCTCCTCTATCTGTTTTTCTTAAACTTATATGGCCTCATCTTTCTGTATTGGAAGCTCTACAACAAATCTGCATCCACCATATTCACGGTTTTCTGCTTTGATTGTTCCTCCGGCACTATCTACAATCCGTTTTACAAGTGCAAGACCTAGGCCATTTCCTTCTGCTTTATGAGATCCATCTACCTGATAGAACTTGTCAAATATTCTGGATTTTACATCATCCTCTATTCCTGGTCCTTCATCTTCCAGAATGAACTTAACAGAATCCTGTTCTTGTTTCAGAAACATCGTAATTGTCCCCTTTGAAGGGCTGAACTTAATCGCATTATCCAAAAGATTTATCCAGATATGCATAAAAAGTCCTTCATTCCCAGTATATTTAACTTCCTCCAATTCTACCTGAAAACCAATTTCTTTTTCTGTCCATTTTGTTTCCAATGAAAGAAATGCCTGGCGGATCTGTTCATCCAGACGATATTCTGTTTTTTTCATTGGTATATTCTGATTCTCTAACTTGGATAACAGCAAAATATTTCCAACCAATTCGGAAAGCCTTTGGGTATTAAACAGGATTTTTTCTACATATTCCTCTTGCTCCTGAGACAGTTCTTCTCCCTGAAGAAGCATTGTATACCCTTCAATGGCATTAATCGGGGTCTTAAACTCATGAGAAACATTAGATACAAAATCCATCTGCAGCACCTCTGTTGCACGAAGTTCTTTTGTCATAACGTTAAAACTTTGATAAGATTCTCCAACTTCTGCTATACGGCTGTTCGTTTCCAAATGCTGTTCAAAATCTCCCTGAGAAACTTCCTTCATTGCTTTACTAAGTCTGGTAATTGGTTCCAGTAACTTTGCATTAATAAAGGAAGTGATCAGCCCTGCAATCAATGTATTGAAAATCAAAAGCCAGCCAAGCACAGGTATGCTGCCCGGCAGATTAAAAAAATAATTCAAAAAAGCAAATAATAAAGCAGATATGACTGTTGAAAATACAAGTGCCAGCCAGATTGCACCAGTCAGACAGGATCGGATCCGCAATCCTTTTTCTTTCTTTTGTTCCATTATTTTTTCACCACCTTGTATCCAATTCCACGCATTGTTACGATTTCAAAATCAGGGTTATCTTTAAAACGCTCTCTGATTCTTCCTATATGTACCTCTATCGTATGTGGGTCTGCCTCCGTCTCGTATCCCCATACTTCATCCATCAACTGTTGTTTTGTAAATGTTCTGCCTGGCGAAGCTGCAAGCTTATATAAAAGCAGGAATTCTTTTTTAGGCAAAACAAGACTTTCCTTATCAGTTGTAACCGTCATTGCATCATAATCAAACTCTGTTGAACCGATCACAATTTTGTGTTCATTCAGTATCTGTGCACGGCGAAGCAGTGCTCCGACTCTTAAAACCATTTCATTCACATTTACCGGTTTTACCATATAATCGTCACTTCCCGAAAGAAATCCCTGGCGCATATCATCAAAGGAACCTTTCGCAGTGATCATAAGCACTGGTATCTGATATCCTGCTGAACGAAGTTCTGACACCAGTTCATAGCCATCCATAACCGGCATCATAATATCAGAAATGATCAGATCAATATATTCCTTATCCAATACTTCTAATGCCTGTGCTCCATCCGATGCACTTTTGACCTGATATCCATTCTTCTCAAGCACTTTTTGGAATAGCTGGCTTAATTCTTTATCATCTTCTACAATCAATATTTGAAACACGTTTTCCTTCCTCCTTATTAAAACAGATACCTTGCCCATCCAAGCAGATGCTGTACCAAAAATATTTTTCTCTGACGTTTCTTTGTTAATTCGATTGGCTCTACATGATATGGATCACGATAGGTTCCATCTTCCAATACCTGGCGGGACACTCTTTCATATTCCATCATGCCCTCTTCCAACTGTTTATTAATATCTTTACTGCGAATTACAAGCATCAGTTCCGTATCCAGATATGCACTTCTCATGTCCATATTAAAGGAACCGATTACAGACAGATCATCGTCAATCAGAATACTTTTTCCGTGGTATGAATAACCGCCTTCATATTCCCAGATATTAATTCCTGTACTTAAGATTCTATTTCTGTTTTTCGCATAATCGGCAGCCCCAAATGGATTCCCATTATTCGCAACTGAATTTGTCATGATAGAAAAATCTGAAACGTTCTCTGCAATCTCCTCCCATGTATTATACATCATAGTATTACAGATAATATATGGCGTGTGGATCTTCACACGATTTTTTGCATTTTTCATCAATTCTCCCAACTGATACCACACTACTGGTTCTTTGGAACCTGTGTGAATAGGATTTGACACTAATACAATCTTTTCTGTCTCAAAAGTTTCGTCCGTGTAATCGGTATCGCAGATTCTTTCCTTATTCTCTTCAAAATATTTCTGATAGCCGTTCTGCAGCTCTAAAACTGCGTTCTTTACAGATTTTCTATTTGCCAGTTTTTTATTGTCATGAAAATAACCACTGTCTTCTTGTTCCCATATCGTTTCAAAATACTCTAACAACTGGTTAACTGAATTTTCTTTCTCAGGTTCATCGCAAACTACTAACACGTCTCTGTCATAGTTCTTATGTCCCGGAAAATCACCCAGGAAATAATTGTATGTATTTCTTCCCCCAAGAATATATCTCTTTCCATCTGCAATCAAATATTTATCATGCATTCTACCCATCATCTTCCATGGTTTCAACGGATTGGCCTTATTATATAGTTTAATTTCAACATTCTCATGGGAAGATAATCCATAGAAATACGGATTTCCTTCCATATCAATCCAGCTCTCCATTCCATCTACTAACAGACGAATATGTACACCTCTGTCTGCCGCATCATGCAGTGCTCCTAAAATCAGTTTTCCACTTTCATCGGATTGAAATGCAAAAGTAGAAAGAATAATTTCCTTTTTTGCATTCTTGATCAAACGCACTCTTTGTAAAAGCGCTTCTGGATTCTTTTCTATGATTACTGCCCGTTCTGTATTTTCACTGCATTCGTTCCATGACCCATTTTTTGTTTCTTTTTTGGTTGTATTGGACACTTCCGGCTGCTTTTTATATGCAACGCAGATTCCGAGCAATTCATAAAAAGCCACACATAAAAAAATTGCCAGTATAACAAGAAGGATTTTACATATTTTATACTTTTTCATTGTACATCACCTGATTCCTTTTTATTTCATACTTATACAATACAAAGTCAATCTCAATTTAACCTCAACAAAATTTATTTTTATTCTAATATATGAAGGAGCTTTTCTTACTCCGTTGTATTAATCACTATTTTATTTCTTCCATAAGCTGTCGGATTTTTCTCAATGTACACCGTGTAACTGCCAGGTCATCTTCTTGTATATTCGATATGATTTTTTCATAAGCTTCTATCATTTTTTCTTTCTGACAATTACTTAATTCAATTGCCTTGTTCGTCAAAACAAGGTACGTTCTTTCTTTTTTTTCATCTAATTTCCAGATAATATATCCTTTATTTTCAAGACTTTTTACCATCTTAGATGTTTCTGGAATCGATAATTTCATGTATTCTGCCACTTCTGAAAGATATACTCCTTCATGACAGTCTGATTTTTCAACACATTCCTTTATACTATAAAGGAACAAATAATCTGTTCTTTCGACAAATTCAAATATACTTTCAACATTGATGCTCTTTAAAAAAAACTCCTCTGCACTGGTTCCTGCTCCCATATTATCGTTCCTCTCTTTCTATATATTCTTTTTTGCTGACTAGACTCTTATATGCCGGGCGAATGATCTTATCTGTAGTTATCAATTCTTCCAGGCGATGTGCACTCCAACCAGCAATTCTTGCTATCGCAAATAATGGCGTGTACAATTCTCTTGGAATATTCAACATGTCATACACAAAACCACTATAGAAATCTATATTAGGACTTACTCCTTTGAATATCTGACGCTGCTTTGCAATCAACTTAGGTGCAATCTTCTCAATATTGTTATAAAGGGTCATATCTTTCTCACGTCCTTTATCCCTTGCGAGTTGTTCTACAAAGCCTTTGAACACCCTTTCTCTCGGATCTGAAATAGAATATACAGCATGTCCCATTCCATAAATAAGTCCTTTCTGATCAAACGCCTCTTTCTTCAAAATCTTACTCAGATATGATGCAATTTCCTCTTCGTCTTCATAATCTTTCACATGACTTTTAATATCATCCATCATATTCATTACCATCAGATTTGCACCGCCATGTTTTTTTCCTTTTAAGGATGACATTGCTGCTGAAATAACAGAATAAGTATCTGAACCTGAAGATGTTACTACCCGTGTAGTGAATGTAGAATTGTTACCACCACCATGTTCCATATGTAACAATAATGCTATATCCAGTACTCTTGCTTCCAGTTCTGTGAATTTTGTATCTGGTCTTAATAGGCGCAGGAAATTTTCAGCAATAGATAAATCTTTTTCAGGTCTATGAATATACATACTTTCGTTTTTTTCATAATGACAATAAGCATGGTATGCATATACTGCTAACATAGGAAATGCTGCGATCAACTGCATACTCTGCCTTAGCACATTCGGAATTTCAAGACTTTCTTTCTCCTTATCGTAAGAGCCCAATGTAAGAATACTTCGAGTCATAGAACCCATAATATCTGATGTAGGTGCTTTCATAATGACATCTCTGGTAAAGTTAGTCGGTAGTTCCATACAATCAGATAGTCTTCCCTGAAATTCCATTAACTGTGTATCAGTTGGCAATTCTCCGAATAAAAGAAGATATGCTCCTTCTTCAAAGACAAACCTTTTTCCTTTACTTCCTGTTACTAAATCTTTTATATTATAACCACGATAAGATAACTCGCCATCACATGGACTCTTTACTCCATCACGATATTCAAAAGCTTTTATATCAGAAATATTTGTAAGCCCCGTCAACACACCTTGGCCTTTTTCATCTCGTAAGCCTCTTTTTACACCATACTCTGAATACAGATTCTTACTAATGCTATCATTTTGTTCACAAAAAATTGCTTGCTGTTTCATATAATTTTCCAAATTGCTCATTTGAATCGCTCCTTTCATTCTGTTACGAACTTACATACTATACTCAGATATTCTTGTTTCCAGAGCATTCAGCATTGTCTGTTCTTTTTCTTATTCTTATTCATTAGCAATACAATACAATGGAAAACTCAATTTAACCTCAACAAGGTTTGTTTTTTCATCCATGCAAAATCTTCTTTGTACAACAGACTGTTAGATATAGCAAAAACGGCCTTTCAAAAACAGTTAACTTCTAAATCAACTGTTTTTTGAAAGGTCGTTTCATCAGATTCTTATAGCAATCCAGCAAATAATCTCATAAATAATTGTCCCAGTCGCAAATATGCACTTCGTCCGGTTTGATATTGGTCTGTCACATCACGACATTCTCCCATCGTTCTTATCAGATCATTTTTTATTTCCACAACTGCCTGACAATCTGCCATAAAACAGCCGTTTTCAAAATGGTGATATAAACTTCGATAATCCAAATTAATTGTTCCACAAGTTGCCATACAGTCATCTGCCACACTCATTTTTGCATGACAGAAACCAGGAGTCCACTCATAAACACGAACACCATGTTTAACTAATCCATGATAAAAAGAACGAGTTATATTATAAATGAATTTTTTATCAGGGATACCAGGTGTGATAATTCTTACGTCTACCCCTCGCTTAGCAGCCAGACATAACGCATGCGTCATTTCATCTGTTATGATTAGATATGGAGTCATAAACCAACAATATTTTTCAGCTTTATTTATCATACTGATATAAACTTCTTCTCCTACTTGCTCATTATCCATAGGGCTGTCTGCATAAGGTTGAACAAACCCAGTTTGCTGTGCCGCATAATCATAGTGGAAAAGGTATTTACTAAAATCAGGATCATTAGCATCCTTAGCACTTACTGCATTCCACATTTCCAAAAATGTCACCGTAAGCGACTGAACAGCATCTCCTTCTAAACGAATACCTGTATCTTTCCACTGTCCATACGGGTGTGTGTAATTAAAATATTCGTTTGCTAGATTATATCCACCTGTAAATCCGACTTTTCCATCAATAACTGTTATTTTTCTATGATCACGATTGTTCAAAAACAGATTTAAACCTGGCATAAACGGATTGAATACACGGCAATGAATTCCTATTGCCTCCATTTTTTTCACAAAATCTGTGTTAATAAAGCCTATAGAACCCATATCATCGTAGAATACTCTAACTTCCACACCTGCTTTTACTCGCTCTTCCAGAACATCTTGAATCTTATGCCATGCTTCAGCGTCTTCTATCGCATGATATTCCATAAAGATAAACTTCTGTGCTTTCTCCAAATCCTTAAGCTGTGCCTCTAATCCTTTCACTGCTTCATCAAAATACACAATATCCGTATTCTGATAGATTGGATACTGCGAATTTCTTTGTATGTAACTTGCTATATTTCCTGCTTTCGGAATTGTTTCTTTTATTCTGCTCAAACACTCCTGACTGTCCGGAAGCATTGGTAACAATTTGCTATCAATTTCTGCATATCGCTCACGCATTTTATGTGTGCCACCATTCAAACCAATCAACAAATACAGGCCTACACCCATAATTGGGAAAATTAGAATTAAGATGACCCAAGGCATTTTCATAGAGGATGTCTTATTTGATGCGTACAATCCCAAAACCAAGATCCCACTCAAAATCCTTGTAAATAAATTTATGATTTCTGCATATTCATTCAAGCGCGTTACGATAGTAATAATAAAAATCACTTCCAGAAGAATGCAGATTATGGAAAAACACAGCCGTTTTACCCCATTTTTTGTTTTTGCTTTGCCCTCTAAAGTATCTTGTTTCATATATATTCCACCTTCCTACTTGCTCAGTTTTCTCCCTAAATTTCGTAGAACATACCAATTTTGTCTTTTATTCTCTGCATTTCATTATCTGCTTCAATGATTGCTCTTGCAGAATGAAGTAATTCTTCACTTATCTCATCATAGCCAGGCATTTCTTCAATTCCTTTTTTATAGCGAAGTTGATGTTCCAATGTTGCCCAGAAATCCATACCATTGGTTCGAATCTGTAATTCTACACGCATAGGTGTTTTACCCTTAGCAAAAAATACTGGTATTTCAACAATCATATGATAGCTTCGATAACCATTCGATTTTGGATTTTTTATATAATCTTTTATTTCAATAACTTTAATATCATCCTGTTGGGTAATCAAATCTGATATCATATAAATATCGTCAATAAACGCACAAACTATTCTAACGCCTGCTACATCATTGAGATATGTCTGTATATTTTCTGTTGTAAATTCATATCCCATCTTCTGCAGTTTATCGTAAATACTATTGGGCTGCTTAATTCTTGTTTTTATAAAAGAAATAGGATTTCGATTGTTCTCAACTGAAAATTCATCATCCAAAACCTCAAGTTTAGTTTGTATCTCCCGAATAGCACAACGATACATCATCATTAAATTATAAAATTTTGTAGCATTATTTAAAAACTGTAGTGATTCCGGACTGTTCATCCTGAGTTTTTTTACTTCATCTTTTGTCATGGAACTTTCCTTTCTACCTCATCCCTGATTTCAAAACATTATTTATTTTGATAGTTGATTCGTTCTCCTTGAATTACTGGATAACAAATCATTTTATCACTATCCAGATTTTCTATATTCATATCTACTGCACTGATCTGATGTTTTTCATAAGTATTGTAATAATACCATCCTTATGGCAGACAGTGGTTACGAAAGTTTTAATACCTTTGCACACCTGATCCGGAAGGGAATGTATTTCGTTATCCGCATGAAGGATATCAACAGTAATGGTATCCTTTCCTCTTATGATTTGCCTGACAGCGAATTTGATACTCATATAAGGACAACACTTACCAGACGCCATACGAAAGAAACACTGGGGAATCCTAACACCTATACCATACTTCAGCCTTCTACCGATTTTGATTTTCTTGATGAAAACTGCATGTATTACGATATTGAATTCCGTATTGTACGTGTTCGCCTTGATAATGGAACCTATATCTGTATTGCCACCAATCTTTCAGAAGAATTTCCTCTGGAAGAAATCAATAAACTTTACCTGATGCGCTGGAGCGAGGAAACAAGCTTCCGTGAACTCAAATACACCATCGGTCTGATCAACTGGCACAGCAGCAAATATGATGGAATCCTTCAGGAAATCAATGCCCATATGATTCTGTATAATTTCTGTGAATTAGTGACTTCTCACGCTATGGTAAAAAAATCTAAAAATACCAAACACGTCTATAAAATTAATTTCGCCATCGCAGTAAACATATGCAGGGCGTATCTCAAACACAGTGGTAACGAAACAGAGACCATGCTTCTCATACAAAAGTATCTGACACCTGTCAGGTACAATCGAAAATATCCTATCCCCCCTCCGTCCAAAGAGAAATAGGGATTTCATGTATCGGGTTGCATAAATTTCGTTACCATTATACTGCATTATGAGGCAGATATGCAATCTGTCTTTTTGTCATACACAAAAAAATGATTTGAACTCATCATACACCTGCTTTCTACGCATTAGTGCACCAAAAAAATACAGCATTTCTTAACTGAACAGTATTTTCAATGCATGAACGCATATGATATACTGTTTTCATCATAAAAAACCTTATCTAAATACAGTTCATCACTCTCTGCCTTAACTTTCATAAGACAGTAGAGAACCACTGTACTAATAATGATTACGAACCAAATTAACACTTTGCCCATTCGACCACTCCTCTCAAATAAAAAGAGGACCAAACCAGCTGATGGAATATTCCATCTCAAGTGCTAATTTAGTCCTCACTAAATGTTTTAATATAAAATTGTACCTAATCTAAGCACACAGATTCACTCTCAGACTGATTGCGGACATCTGTGATACTGACTTGGTTTTTCGGTTTTGATATAACAGCGCTGCCTTATCTACCGCTAAATTGGTATAAAAATAAGGACTAAATTAGGCATAACCCCTTGATTTTACTGTGTTTCATCTAACTTGGTCATATTATAACTCAAACACCTGTTTCCCATCTAGAAACCGTTCGGCCTGAAACTTTTATCTTTTCGGCAAGCTGTTCCTGTGTAATATCCTTTTCTTTCCTAAGTTCTTTTAAGAAACGTCCAATCTTTTTCTGATCCATACTGTTTCCTCCTTTCATTGACAGAGTAATATTATTCTACTAAACATAACACGACACAAAGCGAGAAAATGCCGTATTTACGCTATTGGACAAACCTGTCTAGTATTATTTATATTGGCTTTAGCCCTAAAAACTTCGAGTTGTCTCTATCTTTATCTTTTAATTATACACAGGATTTGAATCTTTTTCTACTTATCTATAATCAAAAAATCCTCTCGAAAAATCCTCTTCCTTGTATTATAAAACCACTTTCATAAAGTTTTTCTTCTTTTTCAGAATACCTGCGTATCACCACGAATGTTCCGACTGTCATAATCACTCCAAATACGATTCCTGCCAGAATTCCATTCGTCCCCATTCCATAACTCTCATTCAGATAATAAGATGGCAGGAAAGAAAGGATTGTTCCCACAACCGATGGCGAAATAAATCTTAGAAAATTCTTATAGCAAAGGCACTTTACAATTTCCTTGTCTATCATTCCCAACATTCGCAAACTACAAACGACCCTGCTATTTTCTTCCTTCTCTGCCTGGATACGTGAATGAATTAACAGAAACTCTGCCATTATCATAAGCCCTATCACAAATGCCATCAAAAATAATAAAAATTGTCCTGATTTCTTTGCATCCTGGTATTTCTCCACTTTCGAAGACAATTCATAATATGTCTGCTCATCTTCATTCAACTGATTGCTTTCCTGCAGATATTCTTTTACTTCACATACTCCCGCATAAGAATCTTCCCAATTCTGAAACTGAAACAAGTTTGCGATACCAGCACTACCTGTTATATCTGCACTTAATTTTTCGAAATCAGAATCGTTGATGATCAGTGTTTTATCTGCAAAGGTCGGATTTTGATTAAACAGTATCTTTACATCTGTTCCAACAGACTGCAGCTTTCTGTCCCCGGAAATCGTTACAGTAGATACTGGCTGTATGTTATGTTCATACCCATCTTCCAGATTGTACTGAAACAAATTCAAAAACTCGCCTTCCTGAATCTGATAATCACATCCAAAATCCCGGTTTATTTCTGTCACAGGAAGGTAATTAAAAACATCATCTCTGATATAGGGAATCTGAATGACCTGTTCTACAGTAACACCATTTTTCTCCAATATATGAAGGACATCCTGTACTGAAACCTGATTCATTCCATAGATTTTTGAGTACACCATGTCATAGGGAGAATAACTTTTTGCATCCTGTAGAAAAGCCGGATATAAAGTCACACATACCCCCGTAAGCATAACAGATACCGCTATTATGAGAGATGCTAAAACATACCTACATCCCCATTCTTTCTTGTGTCTGCGGACAAATGACCATTCCACCAGATGAAACCTCATGTAGTTGGGTGCAAGTCTGCATAAGAACGTACCGATCTTTCCTGTTTTTTCTGCCCGATATTGTGCTTTTAGCAGGGTTCCAATTTTATCCAGCATAAGTCTCCCGGCATTCAGGATAAAGGCAACTGCCACCACTACTGTATATAGAACTGCTGTAAGCTTATATGCTTCCGGGCAAAACTGCCATTGCACTCCGTGAACATCTATTGCATAAATGATAACGGAAAAAAATAAAAATGACAGCACAGTTCCTGCCGCAAGTGCTATTGCTAATGCCAGCACGGATATGATCACATTTTCAAAAAGTAAGTTTCTAAACGCTTCCTTCCGGCTCATGCCAAGAGAAAACATCACGCCGTATTCCTGTTTTCTTGATGCCAGAAATGCCTGACACGAAACAGGAAGAAAAAAAAACAGAAACACTGCAGACAGAAAAAATGGAAGATAAATGTTATTGGATATTGATGAATTTACAATCGACGCATTCATAAACGTCCTGTTTGTGGAAATAACTGCAAAACAACAGAATAATGCCGTTGCAGATAAATTGCATAGAAAGTACAATCGATATTTGTAAAAACCAGCTTTCAGCATCTTTCGGGAAATATCAAAAAAGGTCATCTTTTCCACCTCCCAAACCGCACAGCGTTTTCCATATATCTTCTCTGAAATTATCGGCAGTGTTCTCTTTCTTTACTTCTTTTGCCAGATTCCCATCCTGTAGAAAAAGTACCCGGTCACAAAAGGATGCCGTATAAGCATCATGTGTTACAAGCATAAAGCTGATGCCAGACCGTTGATTCATCTGTTTCATACATCGCATCACATCCCCTGTGGTCTTTCGGTCAAGGCTTCCTGTTGGCTCATCTCCAAAAATAATATCCGGTTCATTGATCAGCGCCCTGCCAATCGCAACTCTCTGTTTCTGACCTCCCGATATTTCCGTAATTCCTTTGTCAGCTAATTTTTCAATGCCGAGCACATACGCTATTCTTGAAAAACGCTCTTGCTGGATGTCTGCTTCTTTTCGTTCAAGAATGAGTGGTAACAATATATTTTCTTTTACCGTCAAACTCTCCAAAAGCTGGAAATCCTGAAAAATCATTCCCATATGCTTTCTGCGAAAAAATGCCTTCTCTTCTTCCGTAAGCTGTGAAAACGTTTCTCCTCCTATTACGATTTCTCCATCGTCCGGTGTGTCAACCCCGGTCAGCACATGGAGCAGAGTAGTCTTTCCACTGCCGGATGGTCCCATAATAGCAACCATTTCTCCTTTCATAACTTGCAGATTCACATTCTGCAAAATCCGCATAGTTTCTCCTGCAGTTTTATAACTTTTTGAAATATGATTTGCATTTAATACATACATCGAAGTTCCTCCTGATAATAAATTTTAAATTTGATTATCAGAAGTATTTAATCATCCATCCGAACCGATAGACTGCAAAGGGTAACTCCCGGTCTGAAAGAAAACTCACCTTGTCCGAGGTCTTTAAAGCCATCATATACCCAGATCACCATTATTTCTATTCCACCGAAACATATACACTCATAGAAATGCAAACATATACTTTCGCTTATATCGTTTTCACTATTTGACTTTTCCAAGCATTCCATCTGCTGTATGACTATACTTTCCAAATCCCCTTCGGCATAATATCCACTCCAGATTCGGAAATTTATCGACAAAAGTAAAATCAGCATGATGGAACTTAAAACCATAATAGCAGCAATTCTCTGTTTTTTTTCTGAAATCATATGAATCAAACCCTATACTTCTGCTTTATCATCTGGAAGTTATCGCTTAATCTTTCAAATTAGTTAAATCCTCTAAATACATTTCTATATTACCACACTCTGTACAGACCGCAACTTTTACATCATCTATAATTTTTGCCTTTTGTTTTTCATCTACATGAACAACAATCCCATAGCCCCCACCATTTACTTTAAGTCTTAAATCTGACATCATAACTTTTCCGCATTTTGCACATTTTCTCATTGTTTACCACCTCCAAATGTATAAATTAAATTCCGATTTTAATGTCTCTATTATACCATAATGATACTATTATAAAAAAGGAAAAAGAGCTCCTTCGAGCTCTTTTGATTCAGTTCTGTAAACTTGAATTTGACTTGCCTATTTTCTTAAAATCTCATGTGGAGCTTCTATTTCATTTGCCAAGGTATGCTCTGTTAATTCTGACATCAATTTCAATTTTTTATTAATCAATGGTCGCATACAATTAGGAACATGTTCCTGATGCGCTCTGTGGATTGCTACACATTCCTTACAGTTTCCGTGATAACGACAGGCTTTCAGGCAAGGACAGTGATCTTTGTCTTTATACTCCTTACGAAATTCCGCTGCAAATTCTTCTTGCAGTCTCAGTCCCTCGACACGGTTTCCCTTATGAAATTCTACCATTGCATCCAGTTCTTTCTGGTTCCCTTCAATCTTCATGTTATTATAGCGCCTCCATTTCAACTATTCTTCATTTTCTGATAAATTCCGATTTCTATTTTCGTTTCCATAGCATAGTGTACTCTTTTTCACCAGTAGCTTCATCCAAGCCTTCATATTGAATAATGAACCCTTCTCTTTGGTAAAAAGAAATTGCTCTGGCATTCTTCTGGTATACATTTAATCGTAAGCTAACTTTTTTATCCTTAACATAATCTAATAAAAGCTTACCTATGCCACATGACTGCATTTCATCGGAGACAAAAATACCTTCTATATATTTATCATTTAGTCCTACAAATCCTTGTATCATTTTATCTGCTTCAAACACATAAACTTCGTATTGTGACATCATTTCTTTTACTAATTCATAATTACTTTTCCAGTATTGATTGGAAATAAAATAATGGGCTTTCAGATTTG